>JAABUR0100000669.1_pt1 | contig 70856 bp, 60 predicted proteins | sample 5560091 | NCBI WGS metagenome assembly JAABUR01 (sample SAMN10711879, study PRJNA513375) | rock metagenome | isolation source: Antarctica rocks | place: Antarctica: Victoria Land, University Valley sud
GCGAGCTAAACCAGTGGCGGTCACTTGACCAAAAGAGCTAATCAAATAGTCGGTGTAGAGGTCGAGCAGCTTCGCTTGCATGGTGTCAAGTCTAGCACCCTACCTCTTCACTGCGTAACATCAGTTACTAATTCAGATGCGCATCAAATGGCTGAACGCTGGCCTGCGTTTCAACATTTTTATGATAATGAACGAGAGCATCAACGAATTATTCGCGCTTTACACTTCTTCAATCATGCTTACCATGTATGGCCTGCAAATCTATCCCACATAACATTTCATGCTGCGCTGGAATCAATGATATGTACCAGCCCCTATAACAACAGAAAGCAAGTAACAAAACGACTCCCTCAGTTGTTAAAGGGTATGGTAACCGAGGATCAGGCTACTGCCATTTACGATTTGTGTGTAGATGTAAAGCACAATGCTGCCCCCTCTTTGTTGTATTCGGCAAGCACAGATAAAATAGATTACCGTGATTCAAGAAGACAGGATGCTGCAATTTGGTTAGAAGACTCTTTGAGACACTTATTTACAAAAGCTTTAGAAGATAATTCTTTTGCAAAAGAGCTAATTGACCCCAAAATTTTAGAGAGCAAGTACGCTATTTGACCATAGACCCAAAGTTTGATGGAGGATAGAGATGGCTTTATTGGAAATTGTTAAATACTCTGATCCTTTGCTGCTCGCGCCATGTGACCCGGTGGGGCGACGGCGTTTGATGCGGAGTTGAAGCAGTTGCCTCACTTTCTTCAAAACTGATGTGCCCTTTCATCTTTTGCATCTTCCTTCACAAAGAAAATAATGATTGACTCATCTCGCGCGTAGTTCATACAATGACTTTGGTGCTCCGTTTCATGATATGTGTTGCATATGTATGAAAGGTTCAAAGAGCTAGATGGTTCTCATCCCTGGAGGCAGGTAAGCCCGGACGCTTACGTTGACTATCAGGCGCGTTACCGTCCGCATGGCCGCGTCACCTTTTTCAATTTCCCGCTCGCCGTGGAAATGGAATTGATCCCCGCAGATCACCCGCCAAGTCTTAACGAAGAACTCGAAGAAATTATCCTTCAAACTTTCTCGCTGCAAATCATCAACGAGTATGATTTAAGTCAGCGCCGTAAATTCCCCGCCGAGAGCATCAAGCCGCATCCCTTCATGGCGACGCGCTATTTGCAGCTTCAACATAAAAATAAACGCGGCACGACTTCCGGCGACGGGCGAAGCATCTGGAACGGATGCTTGAAAGCGGGACGCCTGACCTTTGATGTCTCCAGTCGTGGAACAGGCGCGACGATTTTAAGTCCCGGAGCGCAGGAAACAGCCGATGCGATCAAGACGGGCGATGACACTTATGGTTATTCCAACGGCCTCGCCGAAACAAAAGAAATGTTGGCGACGGCTTTGATGTCCGAAATATTTTATCGTCAGGGCATCCCAACCGAGCGCACGCTTGCGGTGATTGACTTTCGAGATGGAACGTCCATCGGCGTCCGCACCGCCCCGAACCTGATTCGTCCCGCGCACATCTTTCGCTATCTGAAACAGGGACGGCACACGGAACTCAGAGCTTCGCTCGATTACCTTATTGACCGGCAAGTTGCCAACGGTTTCTGGAAACTTCCTGCGAGCGGAGACGCACGGTACTTGAAAGCGCTCGACTATCTTGCGCGCTCTTACGGCAAGATGGCCGCCCTGCTCGAAGAGGAATACATTTTTAACTGGCTCGCGTGGGATGGCGACAATATTCTTGCGAGCGGCGCGATTCTCGACTACGGTTCGATACGACAGTTTGCCGCCAAGCACGACAAATATCGCTATGAGGACGTGGATCGTTACTCTGCTTCTTTGACGGAGCAGAGGTACTGGGCGCGTATGCTTGTCCAGACATTTGCGCAGGCTGTGGATTTCGTTATCAAGGGCACGAAAGAGAATTTGCGCAACTTCAAAGACGCCCCGTGCCTGAACGTTTATGATGAAGCGTTTCAGACAGAGAGAGATTACCGTATGCTCTGGCGAATCGGTTTCACGCCGGAGCAGATCAACACTCTCATCCAGCGCGCGCAACCGTTGATCAAAAATTTTCGACGCGCGTTGAGCTACTTTGAAGATTTGAAAATCTCCAAAGGCATCGAAAAGCTTCCCGATGGCATAACGCACTGGCCTGTGTTTCTCATACGCAATTTGTTGCGCGAACTGCCAGCTTATTATATTGAGCAGGGCGCGGGCGACAGTGACTTGAAAGATCATGACATGCCGCCGAAAATGTTTTGCGAGATCATGGCCGCTTCCTACGTCAGCCGGAAAGATCGTCAATTGACTCCGGCGCGTATCTCGTATGTCAAGAATTTTCAAGACTCTTATCGTAAGTTAATCGCCGCGCTTGATAAGCCGTTTGAACGCGTACTGAAAACTCTTCAAGAACGATCCGCCGTCATCAACTATGAACACCGCATGACCGGCGATGCAGTCGTGTGGATTATCAACGAAGTCATTTCCGTCAAAGGAAAAATAAAGATAGACGAATTGCACGAAGCCTTTGATGTCTTTATTGATTCGCAAGTCCTGATCCCCGGCAAATGGCAACCCGTCCCGCCCCAGCAACTAACATCCAAACGTCTCAAGTCGCGCCTTCTACACAACATTCAGGAGAATCTGGAAGAATTCAAAGAGTGGATTTAGCATTTTTGCTTTATAGTGTAGTCGCTCGGCTACGAACTTTGAACTTTTTCTTTTAACGCTCGCTATCGAAATGCTTCTGTGCGCGCTTGTCGAAAAAGATTCGCGCTATAATTTGTTGCGCTTGAATCAATCTAACCATAAGAGAGCGAAATTAAATGCAACCTCACGGCAAAAACTCTGCATTCACTTCGGCGTGGCTTCCATACGTCGCGCCGATGGCGGCCTTTATCGCGCTGACGGTAATAGAAGGATATGTCCCGACGAACACTTACGTTTGGCTCTACATCGTTAAAGTTTTCGTCGTGACAATCGTGTTGTATATATTTCGTGAGACGTGGCGAGATGCGCCGCCGTCTGCGCGCGTTGTGCCGCTCGCCGTCATCGTCGGGCTGCTGGTGTTTGCGCAGTGGGTGCTGCTGGACAAATTATTTCACTATCCGCATTTGAGCACGCGCGTCGGGTTCGATCCATTCACTGCAATCCATTCACCCTTCGTGCGCGCCTCTTTTCTGGCGGCGCGATTTTACGGATTGGTGCTGCTGGTGCCGCTCATGGAAGAACTGTTCTGGCGGTCGTTTCTGCTTCGTTACATGACGGATGCAGACTTCAAGACGATTCCCATCGGCACTTTTTCATGGAGCGCTTTTTTCATCGTCGCCGTTGCTTTTAGTATTTCGCACCCGGAATGGTTGGCGGCCTTCATCTGCGCGTGCGCGTATGCTCTACTGCTGCGTCGCACGCGCAGCCTCTTTGCCGTCGTCGTCGCGCACGGCGTCACTAATCTGGCGCTCGGCATCTATGTTATTGTCGCGCGCGCGTGGGAGTATTGGTAAAATGTATCCGAACGCAAAACAACGAACATAAAGGTTAAGGAAGCGAAGTGCCATTATTGAAGATTGTAAAATATCCTGACCCTGTGCTGCTTACGCCGGGCGATCCGGTGGCGGTAACAGAGTTTGATGCGGACTTGAAGCAACTTGTCAGCGATATGTTCGAGACGATGTATGCCGCACCGGGCGTCGGACTTGCCGCGCCGCAGGTAGGCGTGTCAAAGCGCGTGTTTGTGATGGATTGCTCGGGCGGTCGCGATCCTGAACAGAAAATTGCGATGATTAACCCGGACATCATCAGCATCGAAGGCGAGCAGCACGGCGAGGAAGGTTGTTTGTCATTTCCGGGTATCTTTTTTCCGGTCAACCGTAGCCTGCGCGCCGTTGTGCGTGCGAAGGATGTGAACGGCAAAGAGTTTGAGATTGACGGGCTGGAGTTGACCGCGCGTTGTATGTTGCATGAAACGGATCACTGCGACGGAATCGTATTCCTTGATCGCACAACACCTTTGAAGCGCGAGATGGTAAAGCGCAAGATAAAAAAGTTGCAGAAGCTCGGCGAATGGGATTAATCGTCTGATAAAATGTGAATCGTCGGGCGATGCGGTTGCCGCTTAGAGAAAGCGCGCAGCCGCATTTTGTTTCGCGCGGTGTGATAATATAAAAGAAAATAATATTAAGCTAAAGAGGAGCAAGCTATGCAGCAGGGCGAATTTCGCAACGAGCCGTTTACGGATTTCAGCAAGGAAGAGAATGCGCGTTTGATGCGCGCGGCGATTGAGAAGGTTAAGGGCGAACTAGGGAAAGAGTATCCGCTGGTGATCGGCGGCGAGCGAATCAAGACCGAGAGTAAATTCGAGAGCATCAATCCGGCGAAGAAAACAGAAGTCGTCGGGCATTTTCAAAAGGCGACAAAGGAACTCGCTGGCCGCGCCGTCGAGACTGCTTTTGAGACGTTCAAAACGTGGTCGAAAACTCCTGCCGAAGAACGTGCCGGACTTCTGTTTCAGACAGCACAGCTCTTGCGCGAACGCAAGCATGAGATGTCAGCGTGGATGATTCACGAAGTCGGCAAGACTTGGGCGGAAGCAGACGGCGACACGGCGGAAGCAATTGATTTCTGCGAATTCTACGCGCGCGAAATGCTGCGTTATGCTGCGCCGCAACCCTTGACGAAAATTGAAGGCGAAGAAAATGAGATGCAGTATATTCCTTTGGGCGTCGGGTGCGTGATTCCGCCCTGGAATTTTCCGCTGGCGATTATGGCGGGCATGACTGTCGCAGCGGCTGTCACGGGCAACACTGTCGTTCTAAAGCCTTCTTCGGATGCGCCCGCAATTGCTTACAAGTTTTATGAGCTTCTCGAAGAAGCGGGGATGCCCGCAGGCGTCGTTAATTTTATGACCGGATCGGGCGCGGAAGTCGGCGACGTGGTGGTAGATCATCCGTTGACGCGCTTCGTCGCCTTCACGGGTTCAAAAGAAATAGGCTTGCGCGTTAACGAGCGCGCGGCGAAAGTGAACGAAGGACAAATCTGGATCAAGCGCGTCGTGGCGGAGATGGGCGGCAAGGACGCGATCATCGTTGACGCGGACACGGATTTAGACGCGGCGGCGACGGGCGTTGTGCAATCCGCGTTCGGCTTTCAAGGACAGAAATGTTCTGCCTGCTCGCGCGCGATTGTTCACACGGATGTATACGATTCCGTGCTTGATAAAATTGTCGAGCGCACAGAAAAATTACGCGTCGGCGATCCGACAGATGCGGCAATCAGCATGTCCGCAGTCATTAATCAGAAAGCATTTAAGACGATCAACGAGTACATCGAAAAAGGTAAGGCTGAAGGCGGGCGCGTCGTGACGGGCGGCGGAAGCGACGGCGAGCAAGGTTTCTTTATTGAACCGACGGTGATTGCGGATGTAAAGGCGGGCGCGACGATTGAGCAGGAAGAAATCTTCGGCCCTGTGCTTGCCGTCATACGCGCGCAGGATTTCGACGACGCGCTGAAAATTGCGAACGATACACAGTATGGTTTGACCGGCGCGGTTTACACGAACGATGCGGCGAAGCTCGAACGCGCGCGACGTGAGTTTCACGTCGGCAATCTTTATCTTAATCGCAAATGCACGGGCGCGCTCGTCGGCGTGCATCCGTTTGGCGGATTCAATATGTCCGGCACGGATTCCAAAGCGGGCGGGCGCGATTATCTTGGTCTCTTCATGCAAGCCAAAGTTTTGTCCACCAAAGTCGGCGCTTACGAACTTAAGCAAGCGGAGAAGCGCGCGACGATTTAGTCAAGCATTTCCCGTCCTCTAGAGAGCAACATTTCTCGCACGTAGAGGAAGACGACCATCGAACGTTTTATTGCTTTGTTCAAAAGCTCTGGCGGCAATTCATTCGCGGGCGCGATTTTCCAACGCCCGACGACGTGCGCAACGTAGCCTTACCCGTCCTGCGCCATCGCTTCGCGCCGAAGCCGAACTTGACGGCGCGACGACCGACGCGGTTATAAGGGACATTTTGAAAACAGTCGAAGTTCCGCGCTAAATTTCATCGAGACCGACACGATGCAATAAATCGGCAAATCTCGCGTCCGCGCGTAAGGTATCGAGTTCGTGGTCGCAGCGAATCGCTACAAGCAGCGGCGAGCGTTCATTGTAGGCTTTTTCCAAAAATTCAAACGCTTTGTCTTTTTCGCCGAGCCGCGCGTAAAGCAAAGCAATGTTATATGGCGCGACGTAGTTCTGTTGCGCTTTTTTTATTGTCTGTTCGAGTTCCGCCTGCCAAAATTTCCGCATTCCGCCCGTATCGTAAGCCTTTTGCAATTCGGCGATTGATTGTGCCTCCGCGCCGTTGAGCGCTTTCGATTTGAGGTATGCGGCGATGGCTTTGCCGTTTTGATTGGTTAATTCGTAAGCGTGCGAAATGTATAGATAAGCTCGTGAATAATTCGGGTCGAGCCGGATTGTTTCTTCGAGCGTTTTTATCGCTTCGTCATATTGCCGCGCATAAAGATAATGCTGTCCGAGATGAAGGCGAGGCGCGGTTGAATGCGGGTCGAGCTGCAAATTCAATTGGCTTTCGCGCAAGGATTCGTCAAACCTTTCTTGGTCAAGCAGAAGATGCGAATAAATGTGATGCGCTTCGGCATTGTCCGGCTCAAGTTCGATGGCGCGTTTTATTTGCTTTTCGCTTTCGGCAAAATCCCATTCGTCAAGCAGCATATTACCGAGCGAGAGATGAGATTTGCCGAGCGTGTCGTCGAGTTCCAGAGCGCGGCGGGCTTCCGCCTTTGATTTGCGATGAATTTCTTCGGGCGGCAAAACATCGTAATCAAGGAGGTAACTGAAGCCTGTGCATAAATCATATAGGGGTGCGCCACCGTGCTAAATCAATCTGTTCTTTGATCATCGCTGGCGATTTGCCATCTCGATAATTTTGCAGCCAGCAAATCTGATAAAGCCAGACTCCAGCTAAAACAAACGCCGCGTTTTTCCCCTCGCCTTTCGCCACGCAGCCTTTGATGCCGATAGCTTGGCAAATGCGCTGAAACAGAAGTTCGATGGTTTCTTTGCGGTATGCAAACAAGTCGTGTTTCCATGAACGCCGCGGCGTGGGCAGTTGTTTGTTGGTCAAGACCCAACCGTGTGCCTCGCCGTAGGCGGCACGAAACTCGGCATCGGAGAAGGCTTCGTCGCCCAACATCACATCGGTCACCATTAATCGCCGTTCTTTGAGAGCCGTTTTCGCCGTTGTAATTTCACCTTCCTTATTTGAGCGAAAGGCGGCAAAGAGCGGCACTGGCTCAGGGAAAACAAGCGTTTGCAAAGTCAATCGGTAGCCTTGAACCCAGCCACGATAACCCGACTTTGACCAATAACTTTCCGTGTCTACGTTTCGTAACCCCGCCGGAATGCGGTGCAGCTTGCGGTCAGCGGAGTGCCATTTTGCGCCCAGCGCCTCGTACCTGCGCCCGTCAATGGCACTGACGCTTTGTGATTGGGTGGCACCAACTTCGGCGACAATTCGTTGTCCGCACAACTTGATTTGTTCTTCGGCTACCCTCAGCAATGCTTTCAAGCGACGTGAAATTGTTGTCCGGTGCGGTGCGCGAGAAAAGCCGCACGCCGCACGCAACGATTCATCCGACGCGAGCAGATGGAACAACTCGGAATCGCAAAAAGTCTTGGTCACGACGGCGACAACCGCAAGGAGCACGAATGAGAGTGGCGAGAAATCCGGTTGTCTGCCACGTTTGCGTTGCGGCGGTGGTAATTGATAAGTTGCCGCAACCTGTCGGATTAAAGCCAACAGGTGGTCAGGGTCTTTTTGATTCATCACCAAAAGAATGGCAGAAGTCTGCGGACTTTTGCCTTCCCTGACCGAAACTTAAAACCTAAGTGGTTGTTATCAAAGAACTTTTATTTGCACAGGCTTCAGGTAACTGTAAGCATCGCTCAATCCGGCGTGAGCGAGCGCGAAATTTGCATCTTCTTCGATTGCTAATTCAAAAAAATGGAGCGCGCGTTTGATGTCTTCAGCGTTGCGGCGTTCCATCGCTTCGCGCCCGCGCCGGTATAAATCAAAGGCTTTGGTATTCGGTGCATGTTGGCTTGACGAATCTGTCCGCCCGAAATAAAAAAATGCGCCGACGAGTAAAATGGCGAGCGTGCCGATTGAGAAAAAAATTAAATTCCGATTATTTCGGCTTTGCCTCGCGGGAAGAATTTGCGGCGCGCTTGCGGTTGTTTCTTCCTCTTTTATGAGGCGGGTTGGCGTGTGATTAGCAATGAGAATTTCAGCTTCGCTCGAATCAATTTCGCGCACGTCAGCGACAAACCTGTAACCTTTTTTGGGAACGGTTTCGATAAAGCGATTCTGCGATGCGCTTTCGCCCAACGCTTTTCTTAAAGTGGAAACATTGACATTCAGATTCGCTTCCTCGACAAAACTTCCGTTCCAAACCTTTTCCAGTAATTCGTTTTTTCCGACCAAGCGATTTTTGTTTTCTACCAGAAACAGCAGCAGGTCAAACGCTTTCGGAGTGAGCGAAACGGGCTGACCGTTGCGTATAAGCTGTCGTTCGGATTCGTTCAATCGAAAATCATCAAATTCGTAAATGTGAAAATTTTGTTGATTCATAACGACTTGGAGCCTTTTATAAAATTCTTACAAAACTTTTATAAATCTTTAAGGACATCGTTCGCACCTTTGAAATAACTTTGTTTCCACGACGAAGGCGAACAAATCTCACTGATAAAGATTTGTAAAGAAATTTTTATTTTAAGTGGGGCGATTTAATAAAAGCAACATTTGTTCGCCGGGTCGAGAAAATCAAAATACAAAAGAAAGAAGGAGTTAAGTCTTATGTTCAACAAAAAGAAATTCTTTACGCTTTTCGGATGTGCGGCCTTGATTTTGTGCAACGCCGTTATTTTAACCGCGCAAAGTTTGCCGGGCGCGAGCGGAACGGTTTGGGTAACGAATCGTTCGCTCAATAACGTCGCCGCCTTCGATGCGTCAACGGGCGAAGTTTTAGCGATAATTCCGGTTGGACTCACGCCGATTGGCATTGTCGCGCCGCAAGGCACAGACAAAGTTTATGTTTCCAACGAAGGAAATAATACCGTTTCCGTTATTTCAAAAGAAACTTTGTCGGTTACGGCAACCATTCCAACCGGCGCACGTCCGCACCATATCAATCAAAGTCCCGACGGCAGATTTGTTTATGTTGCCGAATTCGGCGCAAACACCGTCGGCGTAATTGATACCGAAACCGACACGCTCACCGCGCATTTCGTCACCAATTATTCGCCCGCCGCACGCACTCACGCCGTCTGGGTTTCGCAAAACGGGCAGACGCTTTATGTAACAAATTCGGTTGCCAATGAAATAAACGCGCTGGATGCCGCGAGCGGACAAATTTTGTGGTCGCTGCCCGTCGGCAATAATCCGAGCGAGATTCTCGTTACGCACAACGAAAAAATCGCTTATGTTTCCGTCCGCAATGAAAATAAGGTGAAAGGCGTGGATTTGGAAACACTGACAATCGTTGGCGAAATCATCGTCGGCACGCAGCCCGACACGCTGCGGCTCACGCCGAACGGCAAAACTCTGGTCGTCGCTCTGCGCGGAACACCGGCGCAAATTTCACTCGTCAATGTTTTCAAAGAACTTTCCGTCCAGGCGGTCAACATTGCGGGAACGACGACCGGACACCAATGGCTTTCACAAAACGGACGTTATACGTTTGTCGCTGTGGAAACGCCGGGCAGCGTCGCGGTCGTTGACAATCGCACGGCGCAAGTCGTCGCCACATACGCCTATCCGGGCGGCGGTCGCCCGCACGGAGTTTTTTACGAGCCGTCGAAGTTTTAATCAAACTTTGAGTAAACCGGAAAGTCTTTCGGCAATTTTGCGCGGAGCGATGCACGCCGTCGCTCCGCATTTGAAATCAGCCGGAAACCGTTGGGAAAAATTTATGAAGAAGATTTTGCACAACGCGATGGAAGAGATTGCGCGCAAGGCTTATTGGAACAGCAGTTTTTTCGGTGAAACATTTGCCGCGCTCAAGAATGCGAAACTATGGTGACGCCGGAAAACAACAGCATCAATTTTAGGTGGTGGTCCACTTAACACAAGGTAGCTCAATCTGTATACTCTTCTTGTGTTGGTTTTTCATTCACTTTCGATTCGCCATTCTTACCATTCGGTAGCAGCTTCTCATTGTTTGCTGCTGCTTTCAAATGCTCTATAACTTCGTTCGGGAAGAGGTAAGTCATCGCCTCTTCTGTTGTCATGTCTAATCGCTTTAGGGTAAGTTCCCAAAAGGGATTAGAAAGAAACCGTAACCAGCATTTTATGCGTTTAATTTTTATGGGCACGCCGGAAGCGGCTGTGCCGACATTACGGCGTTGCCTTGAAGACGGGCACGAAGTCGCAGCCGTTTGGACGCAGCCGGACAAGCCTGCCGGACGCGGTAATAAATTGAAATCGCCGCCCGTCAAAGAATTCGCCCGCGCATATAATCTTGCCGTTCATCAACCAGCAAAGATACGAACGCCGGAAGCATTTGAGTTATTTGCTTCGCACAAAGCGGACGCGGCAATCGTCGTCGCTTATGGACGCATTCTGCCCGCAGCTTTTTTGCACGCGCCCCGCCTTGGCTGCATCAACGTGCATTTCTCCTTGCTTCCGAAATACAGAGGCGCAGCGCCCGTGAACTGGGCGATTGTGCGCGGCGAAAAAGAGACGGGCGTGACGACAATGTTTATGGACGAAGGCCTCGATACGGGCGCGATTCTTTTACAGCGCGCGACAACGATTGCGGAAAAAGAGTGTGCGCCGGAATTGATGGCGCGGCTCGCTCAGCTTGGCGCTGATTTATTGAGCGAGACGCTGACGAGATTTTCGGATTTGATTCCACGCGCGCAACAGGAAGAAGATGCGACACACGCGCCCGTGCTGTGCCGTGAAGATGGACTGATTGATTGGTTGCAGGATGCTTTGACTATTGAAAGATGCGTGCGCGGTTTTCAGCCTTGGCCGAATTCTTATACAACGCACGCGGGACGCAAACTCATCGTGTGGCGTGCTGAAGCTGAACATGCCGATACGAGTCTTGGCATAAGTCCGGGCGGTAAAAGTGAATTTAAGGATGGTGAAATCATCGAAGCGCGCGGCGATAACTTAATCGTTGCCTGTGGCAGTGGCGGCAAAGGTAGCAAAGATAGCGAGAGCGTGCTGCGCTTTATAGAAGTTCAACCCGAAGGCAAGCGGCGCATGAGCGTGCGCGATTTTCTAAATGGCGCGCAACTCAAAACGGGTGACAGATTTGGATGAACACGCTTGCGAGCAAAAAGAAGGGAAAGGGAACCGGCAGCGACGCAGCCGCGCAAAATTCGCGCGCTACGGTTTCGCCTGCGCGTCTCGCTGCCTTTCAAGTATTACGGCGCGTTGAAGAAGACGGCGCGTTTGCGTCCGTGCTGCTCGCGTCGTTGAACGATAAAGAATTGCGCGCGGATGATCGCGCGCTTTGTTATGAGCTTGTGCTCGGTGTGCTGCGCTGGCAATTGTGGCTCGATCATTTGATTGAGCATTACGCGCGGCGCAAGGCGTTGAGTCTGGATGCGCCGGTTCGCCGTGCGTTGCGTTTGGGGCTTTATCAATTGCGCTTTCTTGAGCGCGTACCGCCCTCTGCGGCTGTCAATGAATCCGTCAACCTCGTCAAGCGTGCGCGCCTCACGTCTGCCGCGAATTTCGTGAACGCCGTTTTGCGCCGCGCGACACGCGAACACGCTTATGATCCGGCGGCGAACATCACTGATCCCGTCAAACAACTCGCCGTCGCAACTTCTCATCCAGTGCATTTGATCGAGCGCTGGTCAAAGGCTTTCGGTATGGATGAAACGAAAGCTTTTGCGCACGCCAATAACGAAGTTCCGCCAATCGCTTTTCGCCTGACGATGAAAACAATGAAAATGCTGGTAGGACAACAACACGCGAAAGCCGCTGGCGACCTTGTGCTTGAACAATTGCGTGCAGCGGGCGGAAAAATGCAACCTTCCGCAATCGCGCAGGAGAGTTGGCGCATTGAAGGCGCAAGCAATTTGCTGCGTGAACTCGCACGCGATGGCGCGATTTACATTCAGGACGAAGCGTCGCAATTGATCTCGCATGTGTTGGACGCAAAGGCGCGCGAGCGCGTGCTTGATGCGTGCGCCGCGCCGGGTGGAAAGACGACGCACATCGCTGCGCGAACGAACGACGAAGCTTTTATCGTCGCGGGCGACATACACGAACATCGTCTGCGCACTGTGTTTGAGACTTGCGCGCAGCAGGGTGTGACAAGCGTTCGTCCGGTGATATTAGATGCGACGACGGCATTGCCGTTCGCGCAAGAATTGTTTGACCGCGTGCTCGTTGACGCGCCATGTTCTGGCACCGGCACGCTCAGGCGCAACCCGGAAATACGCTGGCGCATCCAAAATTCCGACATCGAAGCTCTGGCGGCACAACAAAAAAAGATTCTCGCCTGCGCTGCGCAAGCGTTGCGTCAAGGCGGGCGATTGCTTTATTCAACTTGCTCAATTGAAGTGGAAGAGAACGAAGCGGTCGTTGATGATTTCTTGAGCCGCAATCGTTGTTTCCGTCAGCTTTCCGTGAACGTTCCTGAGCCTTTGAAAACTGCTTCCGGCTTCGCGCGAACGTGGCCGCAGCGCGACGGGGCCGATGGATTTTTTGTCGCTGTGTTTGAACGCGCCAGTTGAACGTGCGGGTCTCGCTTGCCGAGCGGCGTTGGCAGGTGTTAAACTTCGCGGCTTGTTTGCATGGAAATTCCCGCCACGCTTGAAGTACACGCTCTTTAGAAAATGGACGGAAACTTTGTGGTAGAGAAAAACCGTAGGCTGCTGCCAGCGCTGGGCAGAATCGGGATTATCTGCGGCGTCGCCATCGCTTTTATTCTAGGGCTGATTGGCACGGTTTACCTCAATCTTCGTAGCTCGGAAGTCAAAGTGCCGGACATACTCGGCAAGAATTACATCGCGGGCGAAGAATCGCTCGGCGGCGCGAAGCTAAACATACGCAAGCGCGCCTCGCGTTACGCACCGGACACAAAACCCGATACGATTCTGGATCAATCGCCGCGCGGGGGTGAAATGGTCAAAGCAGGGCAGACCGTCGCCGTCGTCATCAGCCGCCCGCCGAAAGAAGGCGAATCGGCACCGCCGCCGCCGCCCGTTGACACAGCATCAAACAAACCCGACGCGAATAAGTCCGCTAACGAAGCGAACGACAACGCTGCGTCTAAGAATCGAAATAACGATAAAGATCAAAAGCAGTTTAGGGACGCGCGTAATAAAAACGCCAATTCAAATAATTCAGCTAATGCAAAGAGCAACGCTAATGCGAACGCGAACAATCGTAATGCGAATAATCGCAACCGCAACTCGAATAACGGTAGTGTTAATAACGGCAATCGCAACGCCGCCAATCGTAACGCGAATAATTCCAACGCAAATAATCGCAACGCGAACAATCGCCCGACAAACTCAAACGTCAATCGCGGCATCAATAATTTGAACACGAACATGCGTGCGCCCGTGATTCCAAAGCTGCCCTTAAACCCGAACGGCAACACGCGCACGCCTTGAACAGAACGCACTAGCGGACGCGTTTCAGTTTTGAACTTTAACTTTTGATCGGAACTTCGCACGCACGGAAAGCGACCGCATGGTTGAGATTGCTCCATCAATTTTGTCTGCCGATTTTGCGCGTCTCGGCGAGCAGATTAAAGCAGTCGAAGAGGGTGGCGCTGGCATCATACATTTCGATGTCATGGACGGGCGCTTTGTGCCGAATCTGACCATCGGTTTGCCGGTGCTCCAATCGCTTCGCACGGTGACGGATTTGCCGATTGATGCGCATTTGATGATCGTCGAACCGGGACGTTACGCAGAGCAGTTTGCAGAGGCGGGCGCAAACATGGTTTCAATTCACATCGAAGCCGAACCGCATCTGCACCGCACGCTCACGGCGATCAAAGCGAAGGGCGCACAGGCGGGCGTCGCGCTCAATCCTGCAACACCGCTTTCGAGCGTTGAAGAAGCGCTGCCCTACGCCGATTACGTGGTTTTGATGTCTGTCAATCCGGGCTTCGGCGGGCAAAAATTTATTAACGGCACGCTCGATAAAGTGCGCCGTTTGCGATGCTTGATTGACGAGCGAAAGCTTTCGACGCGCATTGAAATTGACGGCGGCGTCGAACTTAAAAACATCGCGGAGATTGTCGCTGCCGGAGCGGAAATTATCGTCGCCGGATCAGCCGTCTTTGCCACACACGATCCGGCACAGGCCGTGCGCGAACTTCGCAGCGCAGCCGTTACATGGGTTTAACAGTAAATGATGAATGTCGTAGCGATGAATAACTGAAACAACGTTAAGCTTGTTATTCGTCGCGCATAATTCATCGTTGTAGTTTATCGGAGGTTTACTGATGCACACTCGTTATATTGTCGCCGCCGCACTCGCGCTTTGCGCTGTGCTGGCTTCATTTTCTGGAACGGTCATTCGCGCACAAAACACGAGCGCCGCACGCGCGCAGACGGATGGCTCGCCCGCGCAACGTCTTGAGATTATGCGTTCACGTCTGGAGGCTTCGCGGCGTTCGCTGAATGGTTCGCTTGCGGCGATAAACGCGCAGGACGGTGGTAAATCGGACGCGAAGAAAGAAACTTCCGCAGATGATCCCGGACAACTTCTGCGCGGGCTGGATCAGGAAGCCGGTTCGATTCTTTCCGAAGTCAACGATCTGCGCGGCAAACAAGAGCGCGCCGAACGCTACGATTCCGGTAGCATAGACAAGCTTGAAACTTCCGTCGCGGATTTGAGCGGGCGCATTGACTCTGCGCTGCGCGCGACGGCAAGTACACGCGCGGGCGTCGGCAGCGACAACAACGCTGTTGCCAGAACTTCAGACAAAGCCGCCGCGAAAGGCAGCGGGAAAAAGAAGAAAGGCGGTGGCTTTCTCGGCATCGGACGTGTCTTCGGGCGCGGCGGAGGTGATGGTAAGTATGCAGAGTTGACGGGTGCAGCAGCGGCCGGACGCGACCGCGATCTTTTTGAATCGGCGGCGAAAGAAGCGCGCAAAGGCAATCAGGAAGAAGGCCGTTATCTGTTTAATACGATCATCACGACCTATCCCGATTCCGCTTACTTACCGGCGGCGAAACTCGCCATCGCCGATACGTTTTATCTCGAAGGCACGACGAGTTCGTTGATTCAGGCGGCGAGTGCGTACCAAGATTGGCTGACATTTTTTCCGACGCATCCGCTGGCCGACGATGTGATGCTCAAAATCGCCGAGTCCGAAATGCGCCAGATGGGACTCTCCGACCGTGACATCTCGCACGCGAAAAAAGCCGAGCAGCGCCTTAAAGTTCTCACGCAGCAGTTTCCGAACACTGCTTTGAAGCCGGAAGTAAGCCAGCGCTTAAACGAAGTGCAGGAAAATCTCGCGATGCACAATTTGCAGATCGCGCGTTTCTACGTTGGGCGCAGCGAACACGGCAACGGCGGCTTGAAGGGCGCGCAATCCAGACTCGACGACATCATTAAGTTTTATCCGAACTTTTCATACCTGGACGAAGTGCTCTTTCGTCAGGGCGCACTTTATTTACAGGAAGAAGAGCCGGATGAAGCCGCCAAGTATTTTCAGCGCATCGCGCGCGATTATCCGAACAGCGAGTATGCGGAAAAGGCGAGCGAGCAATTGAACGCCATTGGCGCGCCTGTGCCCGAACCCGATCCGATTAAAAAGAAATTGGAAGCGCCCGTGCGTCCTTCGTTCAGCGAGAAGATTTTCCGCGAAGTTCTGGGCACCACGCAGGCAACCGTTAATAAGAACGGCGTGTTGATTAGCAAAGATAGCAAGGAAAATGATTTGTTGGCGGAAGCTGTGCGCAACGGCGGCCAATTGCCTGAGACGACGCCGACCGCGCCCGTCCAGCGTCGTCCGCCCGCGCGCAATGTTGTGCCGGTTAATGTTAATCCTGCGACGCCGCGCGCTAATCCGGCAGCAGGACAGAACGCGAATGCTAACGCGAACGCTGCTCCGGCAGACAAGCCTTCCGGTGGAATCAAGATAGTGCCGACGCAATCCGGTGCGCCGCCCGACGGTGGCATCAATCCTGCGTCGAGGCCTGCGGGCACGGCGATTCCTTCTGCTCCCGCTTCAACTTCGGCTCCGACTTCAACTTCGACACCGAATCCAACCAAGCCCTAAAGCATTTTGCCTTCATCATGAATCCGTTAAAGTTCAGCCGTCGTTATGGAAAAAAATAGCGGCGGCTGATTGCTTTATGTTTGTTCCAACGCATAATCCCGCAGTAGTAATGAACGCGGACAAATGCGGCGCGGCGTGCTTCATGACAAAGCTTTGCCGGAACGTTTGTTTGCTACGCGGGGAAGACGAATGCTATATTTTCATTACTCGAAACACGCGACAGTCATCACGCGTGTCCATCGCTGAATGAGGTTTTATAATTTGGATCGCACAACGCAGATGCCGCACAACAGTTCCACGCAAAACGAACTATCGCGCCGCTACAAATCGACGGCGATTGTCGTCAATCTACTGATTACGCTGACGCTCGTGCTTGCAGCAATCACCGTTCTGTTGGGAAGGTCAGCCGTCCAAAAAGGCAACGGGACGCTCGACATCGCTTGGCGCATCGCAGTTGTGATGTTGGGCTTCTGCGCCATCGCTCTGCGCCGGACAAAGTTTACCGCGATGCGTTTGCAGGACATCGCAGCGTTGCGCGGCATCAGCGGCTTGCTTGCCACTTTACAAAAAACGACCGTGCAAGTCGCCGTGCTCGGCGGAGCAATTACAATCGTCGGCGTTGCTGTCTCTGTCCTGACGGGCGACAGCTCTTACACGCTTTTCTCCGCAGTGATCGCACTCGCCGTGCTGATCTATTGTTACCCGCGCAAGTCTGCATGGCAGCGCGTCGTGCACGGAATCGAACAAACGGGCGATGCCGATGATGCGCCGTCCGCGAAAGGAAACGTCGCGTGAAAAGTTTTGTTCGCCTCGCAATGCTCGCCAACGCAGCCGCGTGCCTTTGTTTAGTTGGATTAGCAATCCCAGATGTCTACGCAAAGAATGTTACCGGCACAGACGTTAACCATATTGCTGTTGTTGCCCGGCCTATTGCTGCGTCACAAACTTCTGCGCGCGAGAAACGCGAACAGGCTTACGCGAAACTGCTCGAAGGACAGCGGCGCTTAATAACTGCCGGAAATGATCCTTCGGAAGAAGCCGTGCGCGCCGCCAGAGATGCTTTCCAACAGGCTGCCGCGCTTGATCCGACGCTCGCCGAAGCACACACGGCGCTCGCCGAAATCGCTTTCTTCGCTTCCGATCTGGAAACGGCGACGCGCGAAGCCGGACTCGCCACACGCGCAGACCGAAACAACTTGGGCGCGCACCGCCTGCTCTCGCGCATCTACACAGTCAAGAGCGGACTCAACGGCGAAAAACTCGATAAGACTTTTGTCGAACAGGGCATCACAGAAGCGCGCGAAGTAACGCGGCTTGATCCGACAGACGCCGAAGCGTGGGCTTTGCTTGCTCAATTCTACAAGGCGACGGGGCACACAAACGAAGCTATTGATGCTTTAACGAAATGGGCTGCCGCACCCGCCGCCGTCGATCCGCGTTTTTTTCAGTTTGCCACAGGCGGCCACAGCCTCTCGCCTGATGCCGCCGCTGCCGAACTCAGCGAAGCGTTGCTGCAATCCAATCGCAACGCCGAAGCCCTCGCCGCCATCCGCCGCGCCGTCGCGCTCGCGCCCGGCAACAAGGAATATGTCGAACTCTTAGGACGTGCGCTTGAATCAGGGAACACCAACGGCAACGCTGCCATCGCAGAGTTGCAGCGTATGTCCGCCTCTGATCCGTCGAACATCGCGTTGGTACAACTTCTGGCGCGTACACAGGCACGCGCAGGCCGCATTGATGACGCCGCTGCCACGTTAAAGGCCGCCACCACACGCGCATCAAAAAACGATCCAAATCAACAGCAGTTGCGTCTCTCGCTTGCCCAACTCTACGCCGGCGCCGCGCGTTACGATGAGGCCATCGCTGTTTACGAAACTTTGTTGAAAGATGGCGGCGTAGCTGATGCGCCGCTCGCTGCGCCGAGTCAAAGAGAACTCGCTGCGGGACTCTTCGAGGAAATCGTCACTTTGCAAAAAAGCGCTGGGCGCACAAATGATGCGCTGGCGACCATCGCACGTATGCGGCGCGTGCTCGGCGCAACCGATCTAACACCGGACATGCAGCTAATAGAGCTACTGCGCGGGCAGGGCAAACGCCGTGAGGCTTATGAAGCGGCACGCGCCGCACGCTTACGCTTTCCGCAACAAACCGGATTGCTGAGCCTCGAAGCCCAAACGCTTGCAGATTTGGGACGTGTTGATGACGCCGTCGCGCTGCTGCGCACGCGTCTCAACAATTCGCCGCAGGACTTTTTGGTTTACCGCACTATCGCAGGCCTTTATACACAGGCCGGGCGCGGGCGTGAGGCCGTTGAAGCCGCGCGCAAGACTCTTGATCTGGCGACAGCGACAGGCAATTCGCGTTTAGTCACGGATTCACTCATCGCACTTTCTTCGGCGCAGGAGCGTGCGGGCGATTCGTCCGGCTCCGAAGCCTCATTGCGCCGCGTGCTCGCGCAGGAACCGAACAATGCTACTGCGCTTAACAATCTAGGTTATTTCTTAGTCGAACGTAATGAAAAACTGCCCGAAGCGCTCGCCTTGATCCAGCGTGCGGTGCGCGTCGAACCGGCTAATTCATCGTTTCTGGACAGCCTCGGCTGGGCTTATTTCAAACTGGGCAAACTGGACGAAGCCGAGCGCCATTTAACCGACGCCGCCAAGCGCAATACTTCATCGGCGACGATTCAAGAACACTTAGGCGATCTTTACGAGCGGCAAGGCAAACTCGCACTCGCACGCACTACATGGCAAAAGGCGCTTGCTCTAGCAATTGAGCCGACGGATACGGCGCGCCTAACCGCAAAATTAAAGGGTAAATCCGAATAGTCGGATTATAAGGCCACCGGATAACTCTCACATACTTCCTACCAATCCGCTAACAAGCAGACGTAACTCTATTTCTTACACAGTATAGAGCATAGTGGGCGTATGCTTATTTGTGCGTAAAACAGCATCCCCAAATCGAAACAAAGCTGTTGACCAATGTTAAAAAGAAGAATATTATGTAAACCGACAATTTGAGGCTGGCACACCTCTGAAGTTAACCAAAATAACTCAGCCTCTTTCACGGACTAAGCGATTTACCGAAGAAAAGTGGAATTTAGTTATGAAGAGTTTCAAATCTTTATCATTTCGCCCCTCGCGTTCCGCCTACCTTTTATTAATAACATGTCTTTGCAGTGCCGCATGGTCGGCGGCGGTCTTTGCAAATGGCAACGGAGACGGTACGCCGCCGGTGCGTCCCGTGGCGAGACTGATTACTTCCATACGCCCGGCGACAACCACGACATCGCGCGCTCCAGATGCGCCTGTTGCGTCACGCGCTCGTGCCGCGCTGATTGCCGCAAATTCTAAGCCCACCCCTCGCGGCGTTGCGCCCCTTGCTGCTACATCAATGGTCGCGGCCACAGGCGTCGAGCGGCGCGCCTTCGAGATGATTAATCAGCAGCGCATCGCTAATGGCGCGCCGCCGTTTGTCTGGGACGCGGAGTTAACGAGCATGGCGCGCATTCACTCGAAGAATATGGCGACACAAAATTTCTTTAACCATGTCGGGCCGGATGGTCAGGACATGGTCGCACGCGCACACGCCTGCGAAATCTATGGCTGGCGCACGCTTGGCGAAAACATCGCTTATAATCAAGGCTTGCAAGACCCTGCGGCATTCGCCGTCGAGCGCTGGATGCACTCGACAAAGCACCGCACAAATATTCTGAATAATCAATTTTCGCGTTCGGGAATTGGCACGGCGCGCGCTGCCGATGGTAGAATTTTCTTTACACAGGTTTTCGCCGCGCGCTGACTTTCCGCTAAGTTCACATCGAACAATCAAGAGGGCAGCTCGCCATTCTAAAAAGTCGAGCCGCCCTCTTCGTATGTCTAATACTGCATTTACTCTTTTTTCTTTCGCCAAGATCAATTGGACGTTGCATGTGCTCGGAAGGCGTGCGGACAATTATCACGATCTGCGCACAATTTTCCAGACAATCACGCTTCACGATACGCTCTCTTTTGCGCCCGCCGCCGCCGATCAACTTCACTTGCGATGCAACGCGCCGGACGTGCCGACTGACGAAAGAAATCTGGTGCTGCGTGCCGCGCGAGCTTTGCAGCAAGAGTACAACATAAAAAAAGGCGCGATTGTTTCGCTCGATAAGAGCATTCCAGCGATGGGCGGTCTCGGCGGCGGCTCAAGCAATGCTGCCATCGCGCTGCTCGGCTTTGCTCGATTGTGGCAACTATCCCTGCCGCGCACTGAGTTGATTCGTCTCGGCGCAAGCTTGGGTGCGGACGTGCCTTTCTTTTTCGTTGGTGGAACAGCACTCGGCACAGGACTCGGCACGGAAGTTTCTCCGCTTCCAGATGTTAAGACGCAGCACTTATTAATCGTTAAGCCGCGCGCCGGAGTTTCAACTGCGAAAGCCTACAAAGCGCTGGACGAGCGCGCCTTGACAAAGGGAAAGAGCGACACTATTCTTTTCAGTTCGCGCGCGAACGATTCTTTTGCAGATTCGCTTCTAGAAGCGCTCCACAACGATTTCGAGCCGGTGGTTTTTCATCTCGAACCGGAGATCAGGCGCGTCAGAGATTCGCTTATGAAAGCGGGTGCGCGAAAGGCTTTGCTCTCCGGCAGCGGCGCAAGCGTCTACGGCGTTTTCGATAATGAAAGGGCGCAGCAGCGCGCTTTGTCGAAGCTCAAAAGCGAAATTGACTGGCAAGTTTTTAAGTGCACGACGCTCGGACGCGAAGAATATTACGGGGCGCTCGGAACATGCGGCGCGCTGCTTCGTTCATAATTGACAATATTCATGTTGGGGCGTAGCCAAGTGGTAAGGCACCGGACTTTGACTCCGGCATTCGTAGGTTCGAATCCTCCCGCCCCAGCCAGTCTTAACGATCAGTTTTCAGTTATCGGTTTTCAGCTTTAGCTGGCAACTGAAAACCGATAACTGAAAACTGAAAACTGTTTCGTATGGGAACAACCGGCGGCATCAAAGTCTTTACCGGCAATGCGAATCGCGCGCTCGCCGAAGAGATTTGCCAGCACTTGGGTTGCGATCCGGGACGCGCTATCGCAGAGCGCTTTTCCGACGGCGAGTTCAATTTTCAGATCGACGAGAATGTGCGCGGCGGCGATGTCTTTATTGTGCAGCCGACGTGCCCGCCGACCGACGCACACTTAATGGAACTGCTTGTGATGCTCGACGCGTTTCGTCGTTCATCAGCCGAGCGCGTTACCGCCGTTATTCCGTATTACGGTTACGCGCGTTCCGACAAAAAAGATCGCCCGCGTGTGCCAATTTCGGCGAAGCTGGTTGCGAATTTGATCGCCACTGCCGGAGCGGATCGTGTGCTGACGATGGATTTGCACGCCGCGCAGATTCAAGGCTTCTTTGATATTCCTGTGGATCACCTGTACGCCGCGCCTGTGATGATCGGTTATTACCAAGCGAATCCTTTGCCGGATTTAACAGTCGTCGCGCCGGACACGGGTGGAGCCGAACGCGCGCGCGCTTATGCGAAACGCCTTGATGCGCGCCTTGCGATTTGCGATAAGCGCAGGGAGCGTGCAAACGTCGCGGAAGTAATGAACGTCGTGGGCGACGTGCGCGGGCGCAGTTGTTTGATTGTTGATGACATGTGCGACACGGGCGGTTCTTTGACGAAAGTTGCGAAAGCTTTGAAGGACGCCGGAGCCGAAAGCATTCACGCTTGTTTCACGCACGCTGTGTTGTCAGGCCATGCCTGTGAACAATTGGCCGAGTCCGACATCGAACAGATGGTAATTACCAACACGATTCCTTTGCATGACGGTGCGTGCGAGATGAAAAATATTAAGACCTTGAGCATCGCGCCGCTGCTGGCGAAAGCGATCAAGTCGATCCACGAGGAGACGAGCGTCTCTTCGCTCTTCGTTTGAGAAGGGCAAACACTGAATTGTACAAGCGCATTCAGCGAGAAAGCTTGTAACCGTTGATGTTTTGCATTGACGCATTGCGAATCTAATCGCTGAACGTTGAATAAAGAAAGCGAACATAAGTTATGGCAGAAAGAAAAGAAATTACAGTGCGCGCCGAGAAACGCGTTGGACGTGGCAAAAACGATGCCCGTCGCGCGCGGCACGGCGGCCTTGTCCCGCTCACCATTTACGGCGGCGAAGGCGAAACCGTTTCAGCCACCGCGCCTTTGCGCGAGTTGGCTGCAATCCTGCGTTCCGACACAGGCCACAACACGATTTTTACGCTCGACATCGCCGGCCTTGATGCGAGCGAAGTGATGTTTCTTGACCGACAGATTGATCCTGTCCACGGTCGTCTCGTTCACGCGGATTTGCGGCGACTTGTACGCGGCCAGAAAATCGAAGTCACTGTGCCTTTGCATTTGACAGGCGAAGCCGTCGGCGTGCTCGAAGAAGAAGGCGTGCTCGAACAGATCGAACGCGAGCTTAAAATTCGCTGCAGCCCGCGCGATATTCCCGAAGCGATCAACGTGGATGTCTCGAACCTGAAAGTCCACGACGTTTTGCACGTCTCGGATATTCCGGCAATTGAAGGCGTCGAGATGGTTTCCGATTCTGAAACAGTGATCGCCACCGTCGGCATCGTGCGCGAAGAACCGGAAGCGGCTCCTGTTGTCGTAGAAGGTGAAGAAGCGCCCGCCGAACCTGAAGTGATCGGCAAAGGCAAGAAGGAAGGCGACGAAGAGTAGGGATTTGCGTTTGCCATTTGCGATTGAAAGAAACGCAAAAATTGAAGTCTGGTTTCGGGTTTGAAATTTATCGAATTTGAAACGCGAATCTTTCATTCAAAGCCAATCCGAACGAGTCAAAAGTTTTGTATGCGTTTCGTCGTCGGTCTCGGCAATCCGGGCGCACAGTATGAACAAACGCGCCACAATCTGGGCTTTATGCTCGTTGATTTGCTGGCGCGCGAAGCGAACGCACAAATCAAGCGTAAGGAATGTCGCGCATTAATCGGGCGTGCCGTTATTGAAAACGAAATTGTTGAGTTAGTTAAGCCGCAGACGTTTATGAATTTGAGCGGCGAATCAATACAGTGCCTGCTCGCTAAACAGGAAGCAAAGCTTAACGCCGCGCGAGAATTGATTGTTATCAGCGACGATCTGGCATTGCCCTTCGGCACTTTGCGTTTGCGCGGGCGTGGTACGGCGGGCGGCCACAACGGTCTTAAGTCAATCATCGCGGCGATCAAAACGGATGAATTTATACGCCTGCGAATCGGCATCGGCGCGGATCATCCGATAACAGACACGGCGCGTTATGTGTTAGATGAATTCTCGCGTCACGAACGAACGGAATTGCAAACAATTTTAGAACGCAGCGCCGAAGCGCTTTGCGCCATCCTGCGCGACGGCATTGAGAAAGCGATGGCACAGTACAATTGATAGAACAGTTTTCAGTAATCAGTTTTCGGTTTTCAGTTCCGGCTGAAAACTTAAAACTGTCTTCACCTTCTTGCTTCACACATGAAGCTTGACATCCATAAGGAGGATGATTTTGGCAGCACCCAGAGTTTACGAAGTTATGTTCATCATTGACCCTAATGTGGTTGATGATGAAGTCACGCGCCTGAGCGAAAGCTTTCAACAGATCATCACGGATCAAGGCGGCACAATCACCAAAAACGAGAGCATGGGACGACGCCCACTCGCATACGAGATCAATCATAAGCGCGAAGGCAATTACGTGCTCTTCGAGATCGAAGGCACGGGCGGCGAGATTGCGGAACTCGAACGCCGTATGCGCGTCAACGATCAAGTGATTCGTTACATGACCGTGCGTGTTGATGAAGATCGTCAACGCGCCGAAAAGTTCAAAGCCAAGCGCGCGCGCCGTGCAAGCAAGCGTCCCTTCGCGGCGTCTAACAGTGCGGGCGGCGCGCGGCGTGATTCAACCAGCGACAACAGCGCATCCGGCGCGGACGAAGCTTAACGCCGCGTTCATCGCATGAGTCGAATTGATTTAACCGGCGGCGCGCTGTTAGCTCGCTTTTGCGTTACAGGATAATGCAGAGAAATGCTTGCTTGAGCGACAGTGCGCCTTTGATTGAGGATAAGAAAATATTATGTCAAGAAATTACAATGATGATCGTGATTCGCGTGGCGACGGCGGCTTTGATCGCAACGATGATAGAGATTCGCGTGGTGGCGGCGGTCGCGGCGATTCGCGTGGTGGCGGACGCGGCGGCCCCGGCGGACGACGTATGCACAGACGCAAAGTCTGCCGCTTTTGTCTCGACAAAGTTGATTTGATAGACTTCAAAGACGTGAAGCTTTTGCAGAACTACATCCCGGAACGTGGCAAGATTCTGCCGCGTCGCATTTCCGGCTCCTGCGCGACGCACCAGCGTATGCTTGCCGAAGCCATCAAACGCGCGCGCAACATCGCGCTTCTTCCATACGCCACCGCTTAGAAAAAGGAGAGCATAAAGAAATGGCAAACACACAGATTCTCTTACGGGAAGACATTGATAACTTGGGGGCGCGCGGCGAAATCGTGCGCGTCAAAGCGGGCTACGCGCGCAATTATTTGTTGCCGAGCAAACTAGCGGTGCAGGCCAACGCGGGCAACGTCAAGCAGATTGAACAGGAACGCGCGGCGCTTCTCAAAAAGGAAGCGAAGGAGCGCGGCACTGCTGAAGAACAGGCCAATCAAATGCGCCAGCTTCGTTTGACCTTCACGCGCAAAGTCGGCGAGCACGGCATTCTTTACGGTTCCGTGACTTCGATGGACATCCACGAAGCTTTGAAAGAAAAGGGCTACGAAATTGATCGCCGCCGCATTAACCTGCGTGAAGCGATCAAGGAAACAGGCGACTTTACTGTGCCCGTGCGCCTGCATCGTGAAGTGATCGTCGAGATTCCCGTCACGGTCGAGAACGAAGGCGGTGCGGCAAACGCAACCGCTGCTCCGACAGCAACTGCGGGAACTGCGCAAACAACAGGGGTAGAAGAGCCGAACGCGACTGTCGCCGACACAGAAAACCGTTAACGCATAATAAAAACAGGCGCGGGATTCGCGTGCGACGAGCAATCGTTGTCCGCATCCCGCGCCTTGTAGTATAGTTCGCGGCTGCAAGCCGGGCGCGCTTCATGCTCCAACAAATTTCAGAGCGTGAACTGCCAGACTTGCGGCCTTTTATTTTCGTTCATTATCACTGCTACGACTGCTTCATAAAATATTTTTCAGATGGCAAACTTCGTTGCTGACATGCCGCGCGATCAAATGCTGGAGAGGCCGCTGCCCAACAGCAGCGAAGCCGAACGCGCTATCTTAGGCGCAATTCTTCTCGACAACGCGCTCGTCAATCAGGCGATTGAACTCTTAAAGCCCGAAGACTTTTACGTTCCATCGCACCGCCGCATTTTCCTAACGATGATTGCGCTCTCCGAACGCGGTTCCGAGATCAATTCAATTTTAATCAGCGAAGAACTTCGCCGCGCAGGAGAACTGGAATCCGTCGGCGGCCTGACCTTCATCACTAATCTGACTTATGGTCTGCCGCATTTTACGAACGTCGCCGCCTACGCCAAGATCGTCCGCGACAAATCTTTGCTTCGCCAACTCGTCAAGGCTTCCAACAAAATCACGAGCGAAGCTTTAGAGGAAGAAGACGAAGCGGAAATAATTTTAGATCACGCCGAGCAAGCCATCTTCGCGCTCGCGGACGAACGCACCAGACAGGGCTTTTCGCACGTCAAGCCCATTGCCGATTCCATTCTCGAAAAAGTGCAGGAGATGGCCGGGCGTTCGGTAATGCTGACGGGTCTCACGACGGGCTTTCAGGAAATAGACGCGATGACGTCCGGCTTGCAGCCTTCGGACTTGATAATCGTCGCCGCCAGACCGTCAATGGGAAAAACGAGTTTGTGTTTGACGCTCGCGCAGAACGCGGCGATTCAGGCGCAGGCGGTGATCGGCGTGTTCTCTTTGGAGATGTCGAAGGAATCGCTGGTGATGCGTATGCTATGCTCGGAAGGCCGCGTTGATGCGCATCGCTTTCGCAGCGGTTTCCTCGCGCGCGAAGAGTGGGGCAGACTTGCACAGGCGCTTGGCACATTAGCCGAAGCGAAAATCTTTATTGACGATACGCCCGGCATCTCCGTGCTTGAGATGCGCGCCAAATCCAGACGGCTCGCGGCGGAACAAAAGCGCCTTGACCTGATTATCGTTGACTACCTGCAACTCATGTCCGGTTCAAGCAGGCGCACAGATTCGCGGCAGCAGGAAGTCTCGCAAATCTCGCGCGAATTGAAAGGTCTGGCGAAAGAACTTAACGTGCCGCTCGTCGCACTCTCGCAATTGTCGCGCGCACCCGAAGCACGCACGGATCACCGCCCGCAACTCGCAGATTTACGCGAGTCAGGTGCAATTGAACAGGATGCAGACGTGGTGGCGTTCATCTACCGGGAAGAGCAGTACAATCGTACCGAAGAAAACGCAGGCATCGCGGAGATTATCATCGCCAAGCAGCGCAACGGCCCGACGGGTATGGCGAAGCTCGCGTTCCTCAAAGAATTTACCCGCTTTGAAAATATGTGGCGCGAGTAAAGCCGCAACGCTTATCTTGATTCTCCGATCAGCTCGCGCATTCGCGCTTGTTCACAAGGGTGCTCACCGCAAATCTACATGGTTAGTTTGAACGCAGCAAAGACAGAGAATGTTGTGAGCGATGAGGAAACGTTCGCCCGTCGTCCGACGTGGGCTGACATTGATCTGGACGCGCTCGCCGCAAACTTTCACACGATCCGCCGCTTGGTTGGCGCAAAAGTCAAAGTAATGGCGGTCGTTAAGGCTGATGCTTACGGGCACGGTGCAGTCAGTTGCGCGCGCAGGCTGAGTCTTGAAGGCGCGGAGTGGTTCGCTGTCGCGTTGCCTGAAGAAGCGTTGGAGTTGCGGCTTGAGGGGAACTTGCGGCAACCAATCTTATCGCTCGGCGGATGCTGGGGAGGTCAGGAAACGGCGTGCATTAAATATAATATTGTGCCCGTAATTTATCGCACGGATATGGCTGAGAGGCTTGATCGTGCCGCGCGCGATGCGGGCGTCGTTGCCGATGTACACGTCAAGATCGATACGGGCATGGGCAGGCTCGGCGTGCGCTACGATGCGGCGAACGAGTTTGCCGACGCGTTGCTCCCTTTCAAGAACATTCGCGTTGATGGAATGATGACGCATTTTGCGGCGGCGGACGAACCTGACCGCGATTGCTTCACGAACGAACAAATTGAGCGCTTCAATGATGCCGTCAAGAACTTTCGCGGGCGCGGCTTTTATCCGACTTATGAAGACATGGCGAACAGCGCAGGGACTTTCGCGCACACGAACGCACGCGGCAACATGGTGCGTCCGGGCGGCACGCTCTATGGCTTGTGGCGCGATGTATTACCGCCCTCGCCCATGCCCGTGAACTTGCGCCCTGTGATGAGCCTGCGTTCGCGCATCACGCTTCTGAAACACATACACAAAGGCGAAACGCTCGGTTACGGTTGCACGTTCGAGGCCGCGCGTGAAACACATGTTGCGACTTTGCCCGTCGGCTACAACGACGGTTATATGCGCGCGTTATCCAATCGCGGGCGCGTCATCGTGCGTGGCGTGTACGCGCCCATCGCCGGACGCATCTCAATGGATTTAACGCTCGTTGATGTGACGGACGTGCCGGGCGTTGCTGAGGGTGATGTGGTCACGCTGTTCGGTGAGGACGGCGAACAAGCAATTCCTGTTGAAGACTTAGCGAAGACCGCGAATACTATTTCCTACGAAATAACGTGCGGCATCAGTCGCCGCGTACCGCGCCACTACCTTCCGGCGGAGTTCTAAAAACGAACAATTGAAAAGGCAATTTGTAGAGGCAGCAGCTTGTTCCTGCCCGCACTTTTTGTTTACGACGTTTCGCTCTTCTATCCGCTCAAGGCGTCGAAGAATTTTGGAGCGTGGCGCGCATTCGTGCGACGAAAGGATTTGATGGATTGATGCTGGCGAGTTTCTCGATAGCATCGCGCGCCGTTGCCTTATCGCCCTTGCGCAGGGCGGCAGCGGCGAGGTTCTGCAAAGTCTTTTCGTGTTTCGGATCAACCTGAAGCGCTTTGCGATATTCTGCTATGGCGCGATCAAAATCGGGCGGCGCGCTCTGAAAATAAGTGTTGCCGAGTTCCGTTCGCGCGTCCACATCGTTCGGTTTTTGCGCGAGCGAGCGTTCATAGAATGACGCGGCGCTCTGGTAATCTCCAACCTCATATTTAGCGCTGCCCATCGCTGTTAACGCATCTGCATTGGTCGGATCAATCAAGAGCGCGCGGTTCAGATAAAGCGCCGCCTTGTCGAACGCGCCCGCTTGATAAAAGACGGAGGCGGCAAACATCTGCGCGTCGAAGCTGCGCGGCTCGCGGTCTGCCTGATCCGTCGCGGCTTGCGCCTGCGCTGCATTCACCGCGACGTTCGGAGCGTTTGTCGTGTTGTCTACCGACGCGCCGCTTAACGCTGCGTCTCCGCCGATGTTCGGATGATTGGATGGAAGCTGGCCGTTTGCCTGTGCCGGATCAAGCGGCGGCGCGGGAATCGAACGCAAGGTTGTCTCCATAGCGTTTCCGTGCGGAGCAAAAGCTTTGTTGAAAGAGTTGGCAACGAAGAAGCCGAGCATGAAGCCTAGAAGAATGCCGACGGCTGTGAAAAGAATATTTTTGGTCATGTCACACGTAAAGTAACCGCGCCGCGTTGCTTGATGCAAATCACGAAGGCGGCGTATGTCGCGCGTGATACGAGCCTGCAATGCGCCGCCGACAGCAGTTGATGAAGCGGTTTCAATCGGGTATCATACCTGTGTTTCAAACACAGATTCAATGGCAGAAGTTTTTCTCTCGTCGTGTCCAGAGCTACTACATCGCAGGCTGACGGCCTGTGCCGCAAATTTCGTTTTGTTCATACCGAAAAATAATGTCAGCAGTTGATGGAAGTAAAATAGAAACGGCGGCGAAAGCTGCGCCCGCAACCTCTGCGATTGTCGCACAGCGCGCCGTGCCGTCTCTGCTCACGCGCGCACTCAATCTTTTGAGTTCCGTGCGCTTCGGCGTCTCGCTATTGATCTCGCTCGTCGTCGCGTCGATGATCGGAATGCTGATTATGCAGCAGAACGTCGAAGGCTTTGAGAAGTATTACGCGGAACTGACGCCCGCGCAGCAACTTCTTTACGGCAGCCTAGGATTCTTCGACATCTATCATGCGTGGTATTTCAATGTATTGCTGCTCGTGCTGTCGCTCAATATTATTCTCGCCTCGATTGATCGCTTTCCCGGCGCGTGGACGTACATTTCACGTCCGAAACGGGATGCTTCTGCGCATTGGCTGCGCGGGCAAAAGCAAACCGCGTCGCTGCAAATGACGGGCGCAAGTCGTCAGGATGTTGCCGCCGGAATCTACGCCGCGTGTCAAAGTGTTGGGCTGAAACCGCGCGTGACGGAAAAGAATCATCGCACGTTTGTCTTTGCCGAACAGGGGGCATGGAATCGTCTCGGCGCGTATGCCGTGCATGTCGCGCTGTTGACGATTTTCACGGGCGGCTTTCTCACGGCGCAGTTCGGGCACACAGGTGAGATGCAACTGGTGCCGGGCAATAGTTCTTCGCAGATTCAGGAAGCGAATTTTCAACTCGACAAAATAACGCGCACGCCTTTTCAGCTTCCGTTCACGATTACCTGCACCGATATTCAGCAGAAGCTAATTAAAAAGGAGGGCGGGATTTCCGCCAACAATACGATTGACTGGTTGACACGCATCAAGATCAAAGACGAGTACGGCGAACGCGAAGCACTTGTCAATCTAAATCATCCTTACGATTATCGCGGCTACCGTCTCTTTCAAGCGAGTTTTATCTCGCTTGGTAACGCGCGCAATATCACGCTGCATTTGACGCCGGAAAATGGAAGCGCACCGCAGGACGTTGTAATTAAACGCGACGGACAAACAATGCTTCCCGACGGCACGCGCATTGAGTTCGCAAGTTTCTTCCCTGACTTTACACTCGCGGGCGGGCAACCAACGACTGCTTCCGGCGAGTACAATAATCCGGCGGCTGTTTTGCGCGTCACAACCCCGGCAGGCGAACAAAAAACCGCTTATGCCTTCGCGATGGATTTGCCGGGTGGAGCGCCCATCGGTGCGCCCGTCGCCGGTTACAAATTTCGCCTTGCGGACTTCGAGAAAGTTCCGTCGGCACACGTCCTTTCCATTCAGCGCGATCCCGGCTCGCGCATCGTGTACATAGGATTTGTGCTGCTTGCCCTGACGCTTTGCGCGGTCTTCTTTTTCTCGCATCAACGCGTGTGGGCGCATATCGAAGAAAAGGGCGAACGTGATTTTGAAGTTACGCTCGGCGGCAATACGAATCGCAATTGGAATGGCTTTGAAGATCGTTTCAAACGACTCACAAGCATTATCAGCGGAACTCCGCCGCAGCACGAAGAGGTAAATTAATTATGAGCGAAGTCTTACACCAATCATCTGTGATGAGCACGCCGGACGTTAAGCTCAAAAATTCATCGCTGCTTTCATATCTACCGGCAATTTTATCGGTCGTCGGCGCGCTCTTGATGGTCTGGCTACGCATTCAAGCGGGCGGCGATCATTTCATTTCCGACGGCGCGTTAATGATGCTCGCGCTGGCCTGTTACTTAACCGCCGCGACGTTTCATTTGACGAATCTCTACGCGCCATCGAACACGGCGCAGAAACTAGGGCTGTGGTTTGCGACGCTCGGTGTTTTCTGCAACGCGTCGAGTTGGGGCGTGCGCTGGATCGCGGCGCATGACAGGGAACTCGCGATTCTTTTGCGCAACGGCTACACGATGGATCAAATGCCCTGGTTCTTTCGCTATATTCCGTTCGCTAATCTATACGACTTGAGCATCGCGTTCGCTTTCGGCGCGGGGATAACGACGCTGCTTATCGCGCATCGCAAAAGCTTTCGTTTCTTGGGCGCGGTCACTCTGCCGCTCGCATCGCTCGTGCTTCTGCTGGCGCGTTTTATCGGCAACGAATTTATTGATTTGCCGCCGATTCTTGATTCCTACTGGCGTCCGATTCATGTCGGCATCGCAAGTTTGAGTTACGGTGTCGCGCTTGTGTGTTTCGCCGTCGCGGTCATATATCTTTTGAAAGACGGTGTGAAAACCGAAGCAATGGCGATCTGGGCGAGCATCTTCGCCGTGTCCGTCATCGCCACGGTCAGCCGCTTCTCCGTCTTTACGTCTTTCACTTACGCTGCGTCCACTTTTCTCGTCACACAGGGCGCGCGCGTCCCCGTGCCTTTGCGCGCAGACATTCCATACGTCGGGGCGTTGCTCGTCTTAACAGGCGTGCTTCTGCTCGGCGTCATCATTAGCTTCGGTGTTTATCTCGCGCAGGCAAACGACACCGCTCGCCTCTGGGGACATCGCCTGCTGAAACTTTCACTTGTCGTTCAGGCCGTCGCTATCGCGCTGCTTGTTTCGGAAGTTAAGACGATGGCGAACGTCGTTGCGCATATCAATCAAGGACAGTACGCGCAGTTTGGAAAGTGGGTCGCAGAGCACGCTGCACAGCTTCCGGCGGAACAGATTGCGACGTTAAGCACGACGCAACTAGAACAATTCTCCGCTCGCTTCGTGCAACAAAACGGCTCGTTGCTTCACTTAAGTTTGAACGCGAACCCTGTGGAACTCGCCGCGTTGATTACCGCTTTTGCGGCGACGCTATTTGTCATTATCTTTAGCTTCCGCACGGAAAAGCTGCGCGCGGCGCTTCCGCCTTTGGAAAAGCTTGACAGTTTAATGTACGTCACGGCGGGAATAACTTTCGCCGGACTCGCTTTGCTGTTGATGACGGGCGCGATCTGGGCAAATGAATCCTGGGGACATTACTGGCAGTGGGACTCGAAGGAAACAGGCGCGTTCGTCGCGTGGCTGACCTACGCGGCGTTTCTGCATTCACGCATTGCGCGCGGCTGGATTGGACGCCGTAGCGCTTACTTTGCCATTGCAGGTTTTCTCTTCATCATCTTCACATATCTTGGCGTCAGTTATCTTTTGCCGGGTTTGCATTCTTACGCGTGATAAAGAGTAAAGCTAATGACGATAAATATTTTACTCGTTAGCCTCGGACTCTTGATGTTATGACAAAAGAGAATAATCTGTTTCTGATTATCGGCGCGCTGCTCGGCTTTATCATCGGGTTCATGTTCGTTAACGCGGTCAATCAACGCGCCGCCGCACGCATGTCTACCGCATCAAGCGCGATGCAGGGCGCAGCCACGACGTCGTTGCCGCCGGACACCGGGATTAACAGCGATGGCGCGCAAACTTCTTCGATTGCCGTCGCCGATCCGCGCGCGGCGCAAGGAATGCAGGCGGCTGTGCAGGCGCAATTGCAGCAGGCGCGAAGCGAGCCGAATAATCTAGACGCGCAAATCAAAGCAGGCGACCTCTTTTATCAAATTCACCGTTACGACGAAGCGATTGGGTTCTGGCAGCAGGCCAATAAACTTCGCCCGGACGATTACCAAACGATTGTCAAACTCGGCAACGCTAATTATGATGCCGAACATTACAGCGAAGCGGAACGCTGGTATACGTCCGCGCTGCAAAAGAAACCGGACGACGTTAACGTTCGCACCGATCTGGGATTAAGCTTTTTCCTGCGCACGCCGCCAAACGTTGATCGCGCGGTTGCAGAGTTTCGCCGCTCGCTCGAATACAATCCACGCCATGAACAAACGCTACAAAATCTCGCCAGCGCATTGGCGCGCAAGGGCGACGCGACAGAAGCGCAACAAATGCTTGCGCGGCTCGAAGAAGTTAATCCGAATAGCCCTGCGCTGACGCAAATTCGCACTCGATTGCAAAAGCAGGACGCGGGCGCGGCGCAAGCGCCTTAACGTAAACATCAAGCCGTATTAAAATAATGATAAATCGTCAGATAAAAGCAACACGGACAAGGTGTGTGAGCCTGAAAGGTTGATGGGAAATTTGTTTTCAGCAGAAACGTTTAATCGCGCGTTCAAGCAAAAACGCCGCGCGTCGCTATTCTCTAAGCTTCGCCGGACAATGTTTTTGGCTGTTATCACATGCTCTGCGCTTTCCTTCGGAGCCTGCGCGCCACGCGAATCATCCTTGAATTCAGAGACGCAAATCGGCTCGACTGCGACATCTAAAGCTTCAGCGCAAAACGTCAACGCGCCAGATGCTGTGCCGCCAATTGTTTCCGCGCACGGCGGCGCTCTTCCGCCGATGAACAACGGAAATGCAACCAACAATTCAACAAGCAAGCCGGATGTTGACACGGCTGCGCTTGATGCGAAAATTGCGAAGGCCGAACGCAAAGCGAAAGCTCCGAAGGCGAGCGAAGCGGACAAACAACGCGCCGCCGCCGCTTATCTTGAGCGCGGCAACGTATTTTACAACGCGCAACAATCGAGTCTTTATAAGTTCGCCCTGCGCGATCTGCGTCGCGTACTGCGCTACGAACCCGACAATACGGAAGCGCGCGAGAAAGTCGATACGATTGTGTCGATCTATCACCAAATGAATCTCCCCGTCCCCGAACTCGGCAACGAACCCTAAACGAACAAGAATCTTCGCTGTTAAAAGACCGCACCGTTTTTTACAAGAAAGGTGCGGTCTTTGTGTTAATGGCGCGTCGTTCAAGGAATCAACAAAAATCCGCTTGACAATAAATCTGTCATAGACGCCGCGAAACGCGAGATTGAAAAAGCGTGCGCATAGGTGTAATAACAATGTAAGATAAAGAATGTAGAACCACTTGAGAATGAAACGTGAAGCTTGAGCGCACGGCCTCGAACGGCGGCGCGTGTTATCTTGCGAAGGAGTGAAATATGAGTAATCCGCTTGTTGAAATTATGAAACTCGGCCAGTCCATCTGGTATGACAATATTCGTCGCGCAATGCTGGTAAGCGGCGATCTAAAGAAAAAGATTGACGAAGACGATCTGCGCGGCGTCACCTCGAACCCGACGATCTTTGAGAAGGCGATTACCGGCTCGACAGATTACGACGAGCAAATGCGCACGCTCGTCACAGGAGGCAAAGATGTCAACGATATTTTCGACGAGATGATCTTAAAAGACATCGGCGACGCGGCAGACGTTTTGAAAACTGTCTACGATAAGACAAACGGCATAGATGGTTATATCAGTCTCGAAGTCAGCCCACGTCTCGCATATGACACAGACGGCACGATCAAAGAGGCAGATCGTTTGTTCAATCTCTTAGGCCGCAAGAACGTGATGATTAAAATCCCTGCGTCCGCCGAAGGGATTCCGGCCATCGAGGAATCCATCTATCGTGGCATTAACATTAACATCACGATGATCTTCTCAATTGAAAATTACGAGCAGGTCGCAGAAGCGTTCATCAAAGGTTTGGAGCGCCGCGCCGCCGAAGGCAAAAATGTTGATGGGATTGCGTCCGTCGCAAGCTTCTTCGTGTCGCGCGTTGACACGATGATTGACACAGACCTCGAATATCGCGCTCGACATGCCGCAACGCCCGCCGAAAAAGAAAAGCTCGAAAAATTGTGCGGCAGGGCGGCAGTCGCCAACGCCAAACTCGCTTATCAAAAGTTCAAGGATATATTTCACGGCCAGAGATTCGCTGCGTTGAAGGCGAAGGGCGCGCAAGTGCAGCGTCCGTTGTGGGCTTCGACGGGGACGAAGAATCCGAAATACTCCGACGTGCTGTACATTGATAATTTGATTGGCGCGGAAACCGTCAACACCGTTCCCCCCGCGACCTACACGGCGATACGCGATCACGGCAAAGTTGCGCTCACCATCGAAGAAAATCTGGATGATTGCCACAAGCTGGTCGGCGAACTCAAAGAAGTCGGCATTGATCTGAAAGCCGTCACAGAGAAATTGCAGCAGGACGGACTCGCCGCGTTCGTTACATCATTCGACACGCTCGTTGAATCAATCCGCGCGAAACGTGATGCGCTGCTTTCCGGCATCAATGATCGACTCACTTCGTCTCTCGGCAAATATACGGACGCCGTTAACAACGCGATCAAAGAAGCAGAGAAAACGGATGTGATGCGCCGTATCTGGCACAAGGACGCGGCGCTCTGGAAATCGGACGAAGCAAGCCAGAAGATTATCAACAACGCACTTGGCTGGCTGACCGTGCCCGATACGATGATCGGCGTCGAAGATGATCTGCTTCAATTCGCTGATCGCATACGCGGCGTGCGCGAGTTCAAGCATGTGATGGTTTGCGGCATGGGCGGCTCATCGCTTTGCCCGGAAGTGTTGCGGCAAACTTTCGGCAAACAAGATGGCTACCCGGAACTTCTGGTGCTTGATTCGACAGACCCGGACGCCTTCGCAGACATCGCCAATCAAATCGACATCACGCATTGCCTCTTCGTCATTTCGTCAAAGTCCGGCACGACGACGGAACCGCTTGTGTTTTATAAATACTGGTACGATCAGGTGAGCAAAAAACGTCCCGATCCCGGCGAATGTTTTATTGCGATCACAGACCCCGACACACTGATGGAAAAGATGGCGACGGAAGATAAGTTCAAACGCATCTTCCTGAATCCGGCGGACATCGGCGGGCGCTACAGTGCGCTCTCTTACTTCGGCATGGTTCCGGCGGCGTTGATGGGTTTGGATGTTAAGAAACTTCTGGATCGCGCCGAACGCATCGTGCATTCCTGCGCGTCAGTCGTTCCTGCTCATGAAAATCCCGGCGCGCGATTGGGCGCGATCATGGGCGAATGCGCCAAAGCGGGACGCGATAAACTGACGATCATCGCTGATCCGAAAATCGCTTCGCTCGGTTTGTGGATTGAACAACTCATTGCCGAAAGCACTGGTAAGGAAGGCAAGGGAATTTTACCCGTCGCCGGTGAACCGCTCGGCGTGCCTTCCGCATACGGCGATGATCGCTTGTTTGTTTCTATCTCCGTCGGTAAGCCTGTGGGCGATACGGACGTAAAACTAAAAGCTCTCGAAGCCGCCGGGCATCCCGTCGTGTACCGCACGCTCAATGATCTATACGATCTCGGCGAAGAATTTTTCCTGTGGGAAATTGCGACGGCGTTCGCAGGGCATTTGCTCGGCATCAATCCGTTCGATCAACCGAACGTGCAGGAATCAAAAGACGCCACGAAAGAGCTTTTGGAAATATTCACTAAGACGGGCAAGCTGCCGGAACAATCAAAACTCGTCTCCGACGGCACGCTGACGATTTACGCGGACGACACAGCGCGCGTCGGTCTGCAAGCTTCATCAGTGCTTGACGCGCTCAAATCGCATCTCGCGCGTGCGGGCACGGGTGATTACATTGCGATGCTTGATTACATAGAAGAAACGCCGGAGCATGAAGCATTGATTCAACAAATCAGAACTCACTTGCGCGATGCGACGAAATGCGCGACGACAACGGGTTACGGCCCGCGCTTTCTGCATTCGACAGGCCAACTGCATAAAGGCGGCGCAGGCAACGGCGTCTATCTGCAACTCACCGCGCCCGACACAACTGATCTGCCGATTCCGAATCAGCCTTATACCTTCAGCATTTTGAAGGGGGCGCAGGCGCTCGGCGACTTTCGTTCGCTGGCGTCGCGCGGGCGTCGCGCGATTCGCGTTGATCTCGGCGCGAACGTGACGGCGGGACTCACGCGGCTTCGTGATTTGATCGGCGAAGCCATCCCGCGCTCCGGCGCAACCGGAGCCAGCACTAACGCGCCGCTTACGGGTTCGCGCGGAACTCTCTGAGGAAAGGTGGGGGAATAAGTTTTCAGTTTTTAGTTTGCAGTTTTCAGTACGAAGGCGCGGCTCTTTTTACTGAAAACTGTTTCCTCTGCTCGCGCGCCTCGATTAACGCGCTCGATTCCCGAATACTTTTTTGAAGGACGATTTATGTCAACAACGATTACATTAGACAACCCTTTGCGCGAGGGCAACAGGCTTGAGCGAACTGCCGAACCGTGCGTTATCGTGATCTTCGGCGCGAGCGGCGATTTGACGAAGCGAAAACTTATCCCTGCGCTTTATCATCTTGTGCAGGAAAGAGTCTTGCCAGCAGAGTTTGCTATCGTCGGTTTATCGCGCACGGAAATGAGCCACGACGATTTCCGCGAGAAAATGAAAACAGCCGTTGCAGAGTTTTCCGAAAACAAACGCATTGACGAAGACGTGTGGAACTCGTTTGCGCAAGGCCTTTATTATTTGCCGTCCAACATCGACAACGCGGACGATTACAAAAAACTTGATGAATTCTTGCAGCACATAGATGCCGAACGCGGCACGCAAGGCAATCGTGTCTTTTACTTATCAACCGCGCCGGAACATTACGGCGAGGCTGTCAAGCAGCTTGCAAACGCAGGTCTGACGAAGCAAGAAAAGAATTGGGCACGCGTTATTATCGAAAAGCCTTTCGGCATTGACCTAGACAGCGCGCAATTGCTCAATCGTCAAGTGCTTCAATTTCTGGACGAATCGCAGGTCTATCGCATAGACCATTATTTGGGCAAAGAAACCGTGCAGAATTTGCTGGTCTTTCGCTTCGCCAACAGCATTTTCGAGCCTCTGTGGAACAGGCAGTACATAGACCACGTCCAGATTACGAATGCCGAAACGGTCGGCGTCGAAGGGCGCGGCGGCTATTACGAAAAAGCCGGTGTTGCGCGCGACATGATCCAGAATCACGTCTTTCAAGTGCTGTCTCTCATCGCAATGGAGCCGCCGGCTTCTCTGAGCGCAGAATCCGTGCGCGACGAAAAAATCAAAGTGATGCAGGCGGCGCGCGCTTTCACAAGCGAACGCGTTCGCACTGAATGCGTGCGCGGGCAGTACGGCGCAGGCGCTATCAACGGACAGATCGTTCCCGGCTATCGTGAAGAAGAAGGTGTCGCTCCCGATTCCGCAACGGAAACTTACGCGATGATTACGATGCTGTTCGATAATTGGCGCTGGTCTGGCGTGCCTTTTTATGTACGCTCCGGCAAACGTCTGCCGAAGCGCGTCACGGAAATAGCGATTCAATTCAGAGACGCCCCGTTGCAACTTTTCGGCGCAGAGATGATGGAACAGGTTGTGCCGAATCAATTGATCGTGCGCGTGCAACCGGACGAAGGCATTACTTTGCGCTTCGCCGCGAAAGTGCCCGGACAGGTCACGCACATACGCGATGTGAATATGGATTTTCGTTACGGCTCATCGTTCGGCACAAAGTCTGCGGAAGCTTACGAACGCTTGCTGCTCGATTGCATCTTCGGCGATTCGACGCTTTACGCGCGCCGCGATATGACAGAACGCGGTTGGGAACTCGTGATGCCGATCTTAAATGAATGGGCAGAGACGAAACGCGACGCGCCGTTTCCAAACTACGAAGCCGGAACGTGGGGGCCACAGGCCGCGAGCGATCTAATTGAAGCGCAGAAACGGCAATGGCGCACGCCGTAAAAGCGATGTCATAAACGAACTGCATATTATCAGGCGTGATGAAATTTGAGTCGCTGTTTCGCGCATCATTGACAGTTTATTGTTTCGGAGGTTGAGATGGAAACACAGACGGGCACAGGCGTCGTTTCTTCAACGGTGAAGGGCATTGATGTCAGTAAGATCGAGCAGGAGCTTTCCGCTTTATGGAAGCGAACGACGGGCAGCTTAAAGGCTGAGGACGTAGGGTCGGGCGTGACGCGCGCGTGCGTGCTTAATCTGCTGGTGTACGCAACGGCACATGAAGAACGCGCCGAAATCGAAAGGATTCTCGATGAAGTTTTCGAGCAAAATCCCTGCCGCGCGCTGATACTCGTTGCAGACGAAACGGCTGGTGATGCGGGGCTTGCGGCGCACGTCTCGTCGCATAATTGCGAGTTGGAGCAGGGCGTCAAGCAAATCTGCGGCGAAGAAGTGACGATTGAAGCGAAGGGCGCGGCGATTAATTCGGTGGCAAGCGCGCTCGCTCCTTTGCTTGTGCCGGACGTGCCCGTCTTTTTGTGGTGGAAAGATATTCCGCATTACGAAAATAAACTTTTTGATCGAATGACGGCGCTGGCGGATCGGCTTGTGATTGATTCATGTTCGTTCGATCACCCGCACGACGATCTCAAACGGCTCGCGCAATTAATCGAAGAGCGGCCTGACTTTGTGCGCGTCAGCGATCTTAACTGGGGACGTCTGACTGCATGGCGCACGCTCCTTGCGAGTTTCTGGGACGTGCTCGATTACAAGCCTTTGCTCAACGAAATTGATCGCGTCACAATCGAATATGATCCGCCGGAAATTGCACGCGGAGACTTGGCCGCCAATGCTCTGCTGATTGCAGGGTGGCTTGCTTCAAGACTGTCGTGGACGATGGATGCAGGCGGCTTCGCGCAGGATGCTGACACTAAACGATTTGCTTTAAGAGCGGGCGACGGACGCGCCGTCAAAGTTGAAATACGCGCGTGCGTTGATAAAAAAGAGACAGACGGGCTGCTCGCTTGCGTGACGCTTGCCAACGATCAAGCACGTGCGCAGTTTTACGTCGGCTTAAGCGCGGACGGAAAGCGTCTGCAAACCGAAGCGGACATCGGCGACGAACGCACAGTCGGGCGCATCATCAATTACGAAGCGCGCAGCGAAGGAAAGCGTTTGAGCCGCGAACTAAGTTTCCTCGCGCACGATACGATCTACGAAGCTGCTGTCATTGCCGCCGCGCAACTCGTCGCTTCGATCAAACAGTAAAAATTCGCATCGCATACTACCAACATAACTTATGATTCTGGCTGGTGACATCGGCGGAACAAAAACAAACGTCGCGCTCTTTGAAACAAACGGGCAAACAGTCGGCGCAGTGAGCGCGCAGCAAAGTTTTCCGAGCGCGCAATATGATTCTCTCAACACGATCCTTAAAGAATTTCTTGCCGCGCATAAACGGGAAAAGCTGACGCACGCATGTTTCGGCATCGCCGGGCCAGTGATCGAGGGGCGTGTCGAGGCGTCGAATCTCGCGTGGATTGTCGAAGCAGCTTCGCTCGCCGCGCAACTCTGCGTCGAACACGTAAAACTTATCAACGATCTGGAAGCAACAGCGTCGGGCATCGAATTCCTGACGCCCGATAAGCTTTACACGCTCAACGAAGGCGACGCAGCGATTGGCGGCAATCGCGCTTTGATCGCGGCGGGCACGGGGCTTGGCATGGCCGGAATTATTTTGCGCGACGGTGGATGCTATCAGTCGCTCGCTTCCGAAGGCGGGCATACGGATTTTGCGCCACGCAATGAAATGGAAATAGATTTATTGAAATACCTTTTTGAAAAATTCGGTGCACACGTCAGCTACGAACGCGTGCTGTCGGGGCCGGGACTCTTCAACGTTTATTGTTTCCTGCGCGACCGGAAATTTGCGGAAGAACCTGACTGGCTGCGCGCGGAGATAGATGGCGGCAATAAAACAATAGCAGTGTCAAATGCCGCGCTCGCCAAAAAATCGGAACTCGCCGTGAAAGCGCTCGACGTGTTTGCCTCCGTTTACGGCGCGATGGCGGGCAACCTCGCGCTAATGATGATCGCCACCGAAGGGCTTTACGTTGGCGGCGGCATCGCTCCGAAGATCATCGAGAAGTTAAAGGACGGAACTTTTATGGCGGCGTTCAAAAACAAGGGAAGGCTTTCAACTTTCAACGCTAAGGTTCCCGTACACGTTATTCTCGATGACAAAACAGCGCTTTACGGCGCGGCGCACAGCGCACTTTATTAAGAAGCAGCTTAAATGGAACGTGCAAGCGAAAATAGCGCGCGTGCTCCGCAAATAATCGTCTGCGCGGACGCTGCCGAAGTCGCGCGCCGTGCCGCCGAACGCTTCATCGAACTCGCGCGTGAAGGTGTCATTGCGCGAGGACGTTTCAGTGTCGCGCTGGCGGGCGGTTCGACGCCGAAGAAGCTTTACGAATTGCTGGCGAGTGATGAATACCAAGAACGAATCGAATGGCCGAAGGCGCATATCTTTTTCGGCGATGAGCGGTGCGTGCCGCCCGACGATGCGGAAAGCAATTATCGTATGGCAAATGAGGCTTTGCTTTCAAGCGTGGCTGTCCCGCCGCAAAACATTCATCGTATGAAAGGCGAAGGCGATGCAGTGACAAACGCGCGGCTTTACGAAGATGAACTGCGCGCCTTTTTTGCCGGATCATCGTGGCCGCGCTTTGATTTAGTGCTGCTCGGTATGGGCGACGATGGGCACACTGCTTCCTTGTTTCCCGGCTCGCGCGCGTTGCGTGAAACTGATGCGTGGGTCGCTGCCAATTGGGTCGAAAAATTTCAGACCTTTCGCCTCACGCTCACGGCTCCGGCAATCAATCACGCGGCGCACGTCATGTTTCTCATCACCGGCGCGAACAAAGCAGCGCGTTTGCGGGAAGTCATCAATGGAGCACGCGACGCGGATCCTTTACCTTCACAATTGATTCAACCGCAAGACGCTGGCGGTACCCTCGAATGGTTAATTGATAAAGAGGCCGCCGCCAATCTTTAATCTTTGATGAACAGCGAAAACGAATTGATGGCGAGTTCCCTCGAAAAAGATGAGTTGACTTTGCTGCGTGCGCTGGCGATGAATTATCTGTCGGCTGATTCTGCGCTGGCGGAATCGGCTGCGTTGCGCGCGGAGTTAAAGCTTCCGATGGGCGTCGTTCACGTCATCAGCGACGTACATGGCGAGTATAAAAAACTACGGCACATTATTAGCAATGCTTCCGGCAGTTTGCGCCCGCTCGTCGAATCGCTTTTCCGTGAGCGCCTGACCGAAGACGAAATCAAGCAGTTGCTCGCAGTGCTTTACTATCCGCGAGAAATGATAGAGCACATGCGCGGCGAGTTTCTCGATGCAGTGCAAAGGCGCGAGTGGGTGGCGCGCACACTGCGGCGACAGTTCGAACTTGTGCGCGGGTTGGCGAAGAATTACCGGCGCGAACACGTCCTTAAACTTTTTCCGACAGAGCGGCGCGAATTGTTCGAGGAACTCTTGATCGAGCCGTGCATGAAGCGTGCGCCGTCATACATAGATGAAATGATTGAGGCGTTTGCGGAATATGATCGTGATTTGTTGCTGGTGCGTGCCGCGTCACATCTGGTGCGTAATTTGACCGCCGCCGAAATCGTCGTTGCAGGAGATTTGGGTGATCGTGGCCCGCGCCTTGATCGCGTGATTGATTACTTGATGGAGCAGCCGAACGTCGCGTTCACATGGGGCAATCACGATGCGGAGTGGATGGGCGCGTGTCTCGGGCAGGAAGCATTGATCGCAACCGTTTTGCGCCTCTCGCTGCGTTATCGCCGCTTGTCGCAATTGGAAGAAGGCTACGGATTGATCGTCTCGCCGCTTGAGAAACTGGCGCGCACAGTTTACGCGGATGATCCGGCGGAGTGTTTCAATTTGAAGGGCACTGGGCTACGTGATGATCTATTGATGCGCAGGATGCAGAAGGCTGTGGCGATCATGCAGTTTAAGCTGGAAGGTCAAACGATTCGCCGTCACACGGAGTGGGAGATGGAGCATCGCAATCTGCTACACCGCATTGATTATGAACGCGGCACGGTGGAAATTGACGGGCGCGTGTATCCATTACGCGATACGCATTTCCCAACTGTTGACAAAAGCGACCCGTATGCCCTCTCTGTTGAAGAACGCGCGTGCATGGATCGTTTGCGGCAATCGTTTCTAACGAGCGCGCGCCTTTGGGAGCACATGAGTTTCGTGATGCGGCGGGGCGCAATGTGGCTTGAGCGCGACGACGCGTTGATCTTTCACGCGTGCGTTCCCGTCGATGAAACGGGCGCGCTGCTCTCGCTCAAAGTAGACGGCGCAAAACGAGCTGGGCGTGCGCTCTTTGAATCGCTCGGCGCAATTATCAGGCGTGCTTTCCGGCAGGGCGCTGTGACGGGCACAGCAAATGCTGATGACGCGGACTGGTTCTGGTATTTGTGGGGTGGCACTCGCTCGCCGCTTTTCGGCAAAGACCGTATGGCGACTTTTGAAACTTACTTCGTCGCGGACGAGCAAACGCACTTGGAAACCAAGAATCCGTACTTTGAGTTAATTAACGACGCGGATTTCTGTCGCAGCATGATGGCGGAATTCGGTATGCGGCACGATGGATTAATCGTTAACGGCCATGTGCCTGTGAAGATCGAAAACGGCGAACAGCCCTTGAAACGCTCAGGCCTCGCGGTGACGATTGACGGCGCGTTCTCCGAAGCCTACGGCGATCACGGTTATACGCTGATTCTCGCGCCGGAAAAAATCGCGCTCGCAGAGCATCATCATTTTGAATCAATCGAGGACGCGATCACGAGCGGAGCCGACATCGTGCCGAAAATTTCAAACCTACGCGCGTATGAACACCCGCGCACCATCGCCGATACGGACGCAGGCGAAATCGTGCGCGGGCAATGCGCTGCGCTCGAACGGCTCATCTTCGCTTACGATAACGGCACTTTAATCGAACGCGCTTAAAATCCTTTGTTGCAATTCGAGCTTGGCGTCGCCTTTACACTTAACTCACCGGCTTATTACGGTGTTGCTTTAGTCAACGGCTTCTGCTTCCTCTTTTTTCTTCATCCACATTCCGGCGATTTGATTTGCTTCGGCCAGCGTCAAATTGTTGTAAACGTCCGCATTGTCCTGCACGACGCCGTTCTCCAACTCCAATACTTCCCAGTCCGGCGCGTTCGGATCACTGCCTGCGCGTCCGGGCGTGATTCTTATTTCATAAGTTAAATTCGGTATCTTTTCCTGTTCGTCCATTCGTTTCGCTCTCCCTGCATCAATATTTCACGCCTTCATATTATGGATAAGGCAACAAATTTAAGCTTGCGATAAACCGAAAGTCGCGTTGATTCTTTGTAACAAACGCCTCGTTATGAACAAGCGCAGTGGCGGCAATTAGTACGTCCGCAATCAACAAACCGTGACTCAAGAAATACTGTTTCAATAAATCAACCGCGCGATTAGAAATCTGGTCGGTGATTTTCAGAATTTGGTAGCGATCCAGAAACTTTTCGAGGTTCTTCAGTTCCGCTTTATTTCGGCAACCAACAATCAATTCCATTTGCGATACAGCACTAATAGCCAAAACCGAAGTCTTCTCAAGACGCAACAAACAACCGATTGCATCCGCATCGCCACGCGCCACATCAATCAAAATGTCTGAGTCCGCAATGGTCAAAGCCATCTCACTTGCCCCAATGCGTTTCGCGTATATTGCGAACCCACGCCGAGCTGTCGCGCATATCCTTTCGGTCGCGCCACATGCCGACAAACGCTTCTGTTTTCAGATCAGAAGTAAGAGCAGCTTTCGGCTGCGCTCCTTTGTAACGTTCTCGCAGAAAGGAAATATAATCTTCAATCTGGCGTTGCGCTTCAAGTGGCAAAGAATTGATTTCGCGCAAAATTTCTTCGTCGGTCATAACTTCTCACTTCCTCTGCTTTTATTTTGATGAATCCGCTAAATATGTCAACCTTGCATTTGGGCGGCGTTAAAACAGGGAAGACACCCGATGATGTTGTTAAGTTTCACTTTCCGATAATGATCCTTCCTTAAATTGCTCTTGATAGATATAGCTCAACCCATCGTGAAATCCCCAGCCAATCCCTGATGTATCGGTGACGATTTTGCTGCATCTTTCTTCAAACTGTCCTTGCATTCCATGCTGTACAATATATTTTACTGCTCTTTCATACATGCTCTCCATACTGTTGTAAAAAGCTTCGTCAATATCTCCATAAGTATTTGTGAACTGCACACCCATTTCAACGTAATAAAGCATCAAATCTGCGACACCGAACTTTGAAGCGGATACCTTCTTGTAATCACTAACGGCTTTTCTCGCCACAGAGAGTTGCGCTCGACCAAAACCATGTGTGGGGAAGAATTCATGTTTGATGATGGACTTATATTTCTCACTTACCTCTACGCTATAGCCAAGATTGAATTTACTCTGATAGTAATCCTTGACTGAATCTATCTTTGAGAACATATCGCCTATTTCAGCAATCAATTGTTCCCTCGAACGAGTATCCAAATATTGTTTCAGGTCTTTAATCTTCATGCAGATATAGTATCAATTCACTTGGCAAAAGGAAGAGGCTGAACGCCAGAATTAACCCGTGCCGAGCGAATACTATTCAATCTAATCTTTAGGAATATTGATGAGAGCGAAGCTGTCGAGGCGTCGTGCTCGAATGACGTGTTGTGCGGCGGTTTAGGTGATCTGACCTGATGTGCCCTTTGATTGAGCTAGAGCTTTCATACGCATGTATTTCATCTTTTGGTAAATGCTTTGAGTCGGAGCAATCCATACCTCTCCTGTTCCTATGAAAGTTTGTAACAGTCCCTCGCCGCTAGTTAAAGTGCCTAGCATGGATTTCGTTGACCTTTCGACTTTGAACTCTATGTCACCCTTACGCAGAAGTGCAAAGTTACCATCTACACTGAGTTTTTCATTGTTTAGCTTATAACGCATTATTTCGCTTGACGGAACTGGACTAGCTAAAACGCACCACCCACTTCCAGATAACTTTGTCTGAAACAATCCTTCTCCGCCAAACAAAGCCGAAGATACGTTTTTCTGCATTGCAATGCCAACATCAACGGACGCTTCGGACGCACAGAACATACCTTTATCTACGATAACCTCTTCATTAGATAAAGTAACTATAAGGAAATGTCCAAAGGTTGGCTCAAGATAAATCTCTCCGACTCCGCGGTAGCGCGGTTTGAAAGTAGATTCCTTAGTTAACATATTTGACGCCAATTTCTTAGCAAAACCGCCCATCCCCCCAACCGATGATTCCGCAGAAACATTGCCTTTCATAAAATGTAATGCGCCTGCCTCTGTTATTATTTCTCCGTCTCTCAAGATAAGTCTAACTTGTTTTAAGCGAACACCAACTTGCTGCGCGTAGAAAAGAGACTCTGCAACACTAATGTCATCGCTGCCATTAAGATTATCGTATTGGAGTATCTCAACAGTCGTGCTTCTTCCTTCTGTCTTTTCAATTACCGTGACATATTGAGCCGAGCTTTCAATTGGTTGTTGAGATAAGGCGAGTTCTTTGCCACAGCGTTTACATACACCATCGGCAGCAAAATTCACTAAGCCACAATACTGACATTTCACAGAGTTCATTCTTTCCTCCATACAACAAATAAGACAAGTCAACGAGATGCACAATTACATATTATGCGGCTAAATGCTGAATAATACTGAATAGATTCATATTATCATGCGGAATGTCAGTTAATAGCGCTTTAGATTTGCCTCGCCATCCATTTACCTTCAAGGTCTGGCGATGAAAGCAATGTGTGTGTTAAATTAGCAAGCCATGCGCCCGTAGCTCAGTGGATAGAGCGCCTGCCTCCGGAGCAGGAGGCCGTAGGTTCAAATCCTACCGGGCGCAAATACTCAGCCTCAAAATAACCAACGATGAAGTGTAACGATTATGAAAAATAGCACCTCACGTAAGTCCGCCCATTTAGGAATGCCCTTTGGCACGGCTGCGTACCACTTAAGGAAAAACGTTCTCTTTCATCTTCTACAAAAGTATGGAGAAGATGTTTGCTTCAAGTGTGGTGGAAAGATAACAGTCGTGGGCGAACTCAGTTTGGAACATAAAGAACCGTGGGAAGGCCGAAGCGTTAATCTCTTCTGGGACATGGAAAATATAGCTTTCTCACATCTAAAGTGTAACCGGCCAACACGCACAGCCGGGTTAGCCTTGAGAAAAGTCGGCCATGAAGGTACATCATGGTGTACGAGGCACAAAGAATTCCATCCCGTTGAGAATTTTCAGCCGGATAAGGCCAGATGGAAGGGATTGCGTAATGAATGCAGGCTAGGCTTTGTAGAGCGTCAGCGCGAAGTAAAATTGAAAAACCAGAGGTAGTAATTTTACAAGACTAAATCAGCGCTTCGTCTGGTTTGTTATCTAAAACAGGAAGCCCGATTGGCGTCCTTGTCCCTCATTAAAAAATCGGTATTAAGAATGCTTATCGTTAATCGCCAGCGCGCCGCCATCATCAACACGCCACACGGATCGGAGATTCGTCCGCTCGTTGATCGCACGACAAGCAGCATCGAGCGTTGCAGTCTGGCCGAAGAAGTCCTGCCCGTCGGCGCAAAGGTCGGGCGTCATCATCACCTCGTAACAGAAGAAATCTATTACATACTGCGCGGAACGGGACAAATGACCGTCGGCGCAGAGACGCGCGCAGTCGAAGCGGGCGACGCTATCTTTATTCCGCGTGAAGCTACGCACTCGCTCGAAAATACGGGCACAGAACCGATGACTTTGTTGCTGGTATGCGGCCCCGCTTATTCGATAAAAGATCATCATGCGGGCGATGCTCCGGGCGAGTAAGATTGTCGCGTTACTCAAACGGCGCGAAATCTTTGGGCGTGCGCGTGGCAGCCTGCGGCCAAATCTTTAATTTCGTAAACGGATCAAGCGCGTTGAGAAGTTCCACAACACTCTGGTAGCGTTCGCGTGGATTCGGCGCGAGACAGCGTGCGATGACGGCTTCGAGTTTGCGCTGCGTTTTCTTTTGGCGAAGGAGTTTGAGCGGCGGCGCTTCGATTAGTTGCGGATAGCGTGCGGCGAGTGGGGCGCGTTGGTCATGCCTTTCCGCGTCGCCTGTGCGGAAAGCGCGTGTGCCTGTGATGAGTTCAAAGAGCAGCAGGCCGAGGCCGTAAACGTCTGTCGCGGGCGTTAAAGGCTCGCGTAGGATTTGTTCCGGGGCGAGATACTGCGGCGTTCCCGAACGATCCGGCGGACGTTTTGCGCTTCGCCATTTCCACGCGACACCGAAGTCAAGCAGCACTGGACGCCCGCCGCGCAAAATGATGTTCGACGGCTTCAGATCACGGTGCACGAAGCCGCGCGCGTGTGCGTGTATGAGCGCGGCACCGACATGTTGTAAAAGACGAATCACCAAGTCTACAGCAAGGCTGCCGTGTTCGTTCAATTCATCGCGCAGAGTTTTTTCGCCTGCGTGTTCGAGTAGTAGGTAGGGAAGCCGCGCGTGCATGTTTTGATCCATGAGACGCACGATGCCGGGATGATTGAGCTTTGCCAGTGCCGCCGCTTCCGTGCGCAGTAGTCTTCGCCATTTAGCGTAATGCTCATCGGCGGGACGAAGGCGTTTGCAGACAAGCGGCGTGCGCAGTTCGTGATGCCAGACGGCAAACACGTCCGCGTTCATGCCGCGCCTAATACGGTAGGCGATGGTGAAATCGTCAATGCGCGTGCCGGGTTGCGGTTCTTCCAGAAAAGTTTGCGAAGAAGCGTGCGCGGTAGTCATCGTTTAAGCATATAAGAAGAGCGCGAGTTGTTCCAAGTTGGATACAAACTCGCGCTCTTTGTGTTGGGAAAACCTTTACTGTGGAAAAATCTTTGTTACCGGATTGGTGTTTGACAATCTGCGGCGTGAGATGTCTCGATATAAATATCTATAGTGATCTACCTCGATATAAATATCTATAGTGATCTACTTAGAGCCGCTCTGTCCGAGACCTTGTCCGGCGGTTCCTTCCTGCGTGCCTTTTTCACCGGGACGCGGTGGATGTCCATCGCCCGTGGTTGAGTTAGGGTCTTGTCCGCCTTTTTCGCCGGGACGCGGTGGGTGACCGTCGCCTGTGGTCGAGTAAGCGTCCGGTTTGCCGCCGGATTGATTTTGCGGAAAGCCGCCCTGATTCGATTGATCTGCCATCTTGTTTGTCTCCTTGTAATCTTTAACTCGAAAAAAAAGTCTTTCGCGCATCATACGCCGCAATGCAGCGCAAGTCTTGTCGGCAACGTTGCTTGTTCGTTACAAGTTTTATGTCATAGGTCGTACATAAACGATAACTGCGGCATTAGCGATTCGCGAGCGTATGCAGAAAGTTGATTGCGAGGTAAAAGGCTGCGGCGAATCCGGCGGCGATGGGAATGGTCATAATCCACGCCCAGACGATGCGTCCGGCGACGCCCCATTTGACGGCTGATAATCTGCGCGTCGAGCCGACGCCGACGATAGCGCCCGTGATCGTGTGCGTTGTGGAAACGGCGACGCCCGTCAGCGTTGCGTAAGCAAGCGTCAGCGCCGCGCCAGTTTCCGCGCAAAAGCCGCCGACTGGCTTAAGCTTAGTAATTTTCGATCCCATCGTATGCACAATGCGCCAACCGCCTGAAAGCGTGCCGAGCGCAATGGCCGCGTGCGCGATCAAGACAACCCACAACGGAATGGCAGGCACAGAGCCGTTCGGCCCGTAGGATAATATGCCGCCCGCAGCGAGCACGGCTGTAATGATGCCCATCGTTTTTTGCGCGTCGTTGCCGCCGTGTCCGAGCGAAAAAGCGGCAGCTGAAAAAAGCTGTCCGCGCCGGAAAAGCTTATCAACGCGGCTCACCGTCCAGCGCCGGAAAATCCATGAAACTGCGACCATCAATCCGAAGCCGAGCAGCAGGCCGACGAGCGGCGAAAGGACAATAAACTTTATCGTCCTGAGCCATACTTCAGTATTGAGTAATCCGCGTATGCCTCCGTAAGCGGCGATGCCTGCTCCTGCGTAGCCGCCGATCAGCGCGTGCGAACTAGAAGTTGGAAGTCCCAGATACCAAGTGATTAGATTCCAAGTGATCGCGCCGAGAAGCGCCGCCAGCAACACATAGAGGCGCATGTCCGGCGCGATCAAATTCATGTGTATGCCGTCGCCGATGGCTTTCGCCACGCGCGTTCCATAAACCGCAAAGGCGATGAAATTAAAGAACGCAGCCCAGATGACGGCGAGTCCGGGCGAAAGCACACGCGTCGAAACAACGGTTGCGATGGAATTAGCGGCGTCGTGAAAGCCGTTGATATAATCGAAGAAGAGCGCGACGGCGATGATTAAAAGGACGAAGGCTAAATTGGCAGACATATCTTCAGTTTTCAGTTTTTAGTTTCCAGTTTTCAGTTCAAAGCCACAGCCCGGCGCTTAAAACTGAAAACCGAAAACTGGAAACTGTTTCTCACGCATTTTTGATGATAACGCTTTCGATGATATTGGCGACGTTTTCGCAGCGGTCAACGGCTGCCTCAAGCTTTTCGTAGATGTCTTTCCATTTGATAACAGTCAGCGGATCATTCGCGTTGTGAAAGAGTTCGGCAATCGCCGTGTGGTAAATGTCGTCGCCTTCGTTTTCAAGCCTGTGTATTTCGACGAGGCGCGGGTTAATGCCGTTCGGTTTGGCGAGCGCAGAGACCACTTCGTGTAGTTGCACGGCCATGCGTTGCAGAACATCTGCGAAACGGCGCGCGTGCGTGGTGCTTTCATGCACGTCGTACATCACCATCGTGCGCGCCGCGTCGTCTATCAAATCAACAATGTCGTCGAGCGCGCCCGACAGCATAAAAATGTCTTCACGATCAAATGGCGTGATAAAAGATTTGTTAAGCTGTGTCGTGACGGTGTGCGTTAATTGATCGCAGGCATGTTCGACATCTTTGATCCGCCGCGCGTGTTCCGAGTACACGCCGCTTTTGTCGTTCATCATTTCGACAAGTAGTTGCGAAGCGTCGTGTATGTGCGAGGTCATTTGCGAAAAGAAAGAGAAGTATTGTTCCTCTTTCGGGAGAAAATTAAAGAGCGCCATCGAAAATTTCGACTCCGTTAATGAAACTGTGATATGAAAGCCGTGAATATAATCGAACGTCGCGGCAATGTCTATCACGAAAGTGACCGGCAAGCTTCCGCGCCGTTCACCTTTTACGCTCAACTTTATACCGATATTAGCATTGCTATGAGTCAAACAGGGCGCTTTCAGCGCGTTACCGATCTGTTGCGCATCGAAGCCGAAGCCATCACGCAAACAGCGGCGCGGCTCGATCAGCGTCAAGTCTTGCGCGCCGTCGAACTACTTGAAAATTGCGCGGGCAAAGTCGTTGTGACGGGCGTCGGCAAATCAGGCATCGTCGCGCAAAAAATCGCCGCCACGTTGACCAGCACCGGCTGCGCCGCCGTTTATCTACACGCGTCGGATGCGCTGCACGGCGGCCTCGGCGTTGTCGCTGCGGAAGACATCGTGATCGCTTTAAGTAATAGTGGCGAAACTTTTGAACTGATCGAAGTGCTGCCGTTTCTGAAAAACAGGCGGGTGCCAGTGATCGCCATCGTCGGAAATTTGCATTCGACTTTAGCGCGCCGCGCGGACGTGCGTCTGGATGCCTCTGTGGATCAGGAAGCGTGCCCACTCAATTTAGCGCCGACCACAAGCACGACGGTTGCTTTAGCCATCGGCGACGCGCTCGCGATAACTTTGATGGAAATCAAAGAATGGACGCCGGAGAAGTTTGCGAGTAACCATCCGGCAGGACAACTAGGCAAACGCCTGACGCTGAAAGTCGCGGATTTGATGCACGGCGACGCAGATAATCCCACCGTCAAACAGGACGCGCCGTGGCTTGAAATCGTCGCTTGCATTAGTCGCGGCGGACTCGGAGCCGTGTGCGTCGTGGGCGAAGCAAAAGAGTTGCTCGGTGTTATTACGGACGGAGATTTGCGCCGCGCATTGCAACGAATCAAACATGCGGAGCTTGAACATCTCACCTGCGAAGCGATTATGACGCGTGATCCAGTCGTCGCGCATCCCGATTTGCTTGCTTACGACGCGCTGCGTTTGATGGAAGATCGTACGTCGCAAATTTCCGTGCTGCCGGTCGTAGATGCGCAACACATCTGCATCGGCTTGATTAGAATTCACGACATTGTGCGTAGCGGCCTGTAATAGAATGCGCGTAAGATCAAGCGAATGCTTTTGAGATTCGAGTGCGCGGTTTGAGAAGCAAACAAAATGCGTTTATCCAAACATAAATTAATTTCAAATTTAGTTGTTACGCTCGCGTCGCTCGTAATCTGTCAATGCTTCGCGCAGACAAATTCTTTCGCGCAAACGCCGCCGCAACAACGCACGGCAGATGCACGTCGTGGCATTCAATCAACTGCCCCAGCGGAAGTTACCGTTAGCTTCACGGAGCAACTCGCCAATTCGTTTCTCGACGCGCTGTTTACGAATTTGAAACCGCCCGTCTTTCCGCTCGCGCTCACAAGCAAAAATGCGCCGGATAAAGCCTTAGGGAAAATAGTGAGCGCGCTTTCTATCGAAAACTCAAGCGCTTGTGCGAGCGAGGTAATCTTGCAGCGCGAAGTAGACGGCGTGCGGACAGCAATTCATTTTACAAACAATCGCATCGTCGCGCCGCTCGCCTTCACTGGTTCATACAACACAGGGTTGCTCGGCTGCGTGCGTTTTCGAGGCTGGATGAATGCGTTGATAAATCTTGAATATGATCGTGAGCGACAGTCTTTGCGCGCACGCGTCGCCGTGCAGGATTTTCATTTGAGCGATCTTTCACCGCGCGCCAGCAGCGTCGTCAAAGGCTTGGTGCAGAGCGCGATTGATAAGCGCGCGAACCCCTTTGAAATTTTACAGGCCGCGCAGCTCGCTCCACGTATTCCCATTTCAGTGGCGGGCGGCGCGTTGCGTTTGCGCGTGACGGATGTGCGCCCCGAAATTCTTCAGAACGAATTACGCCTGCATCTCTTTTATGAATTTGTGCGCGGAGAATAAGAAGAAATTATGCTGCTTACGTGTTGCGAATTTGGCTGTAAATCAAATGAACGTAGAAAAATACATCGAAATCAGGAATGCTATTCCTCTTGAGAAGGTCTCTTGCGGCTACCGGACGATGACGCTCTTTCCTGCTGCTGAACTAGCGGATGCGCAGGTTGGTTACAGCATAAGCAAATCCGGCGAGGACTTTACCGGAGAGAATGTAGGTGAGTGGAAAAGCAGTTGGCTTGTAATAGCCTGTGAAGATTTATTAGGAGACCCCTTCTTTGTTGACCTGAACGTGCAAGAGCTTCCTGTCTTTACTGCTGCTCATGGTGAAACCATATGGAATCCCGTGTTAGTAGCTTCTTCGTTTAGAGACTTCATCCAAATCTTAGAAATAGTGGAGCGCATATCACAGGGTAGGCGCAACCCTGTTGAGTTGGAGCGGAAGCCTCTCTCCGACGTTGAGCGTAGGCATGTCCTGAATGAAATCGCGGAGCAGAATGGAAGTGTCTCCCTTGAATATTGGGAGAGTTGGTTCGAGATATAACTGAGCGCGGCAAACGATTTATTGGAGTCTAGCGGAACGAAATTTGGTAGCCTTTTATTTTGTGGTGCTCTCGCGGCTCAATTCAAGTGCTGTCTGCCTTGTCGTAAATGTTATTTGCTCATCAATACCGGATGCGCTACATCTGTCGTACTTTTGACGGGCATATCGACAATCTCCCACGACGAACGTTTGCGCAAGAGTTTCGACATCAGGGCAGTGTGTAAAAGATGGCCGCTGCGTTCAGCCGTAACGCGTCCGAGAAACGGCATTCCCAAAAGCGACAAATCGCCGATGATGTCTAGGATTTTGTGGCGCACGAATTCATCCGGCCAGCGCAAGCCGCTCGTGTTAAGCATTCCGTCCGGCGTCAGCACAATGGCGTTGTCGAGCGAACCGCCGCGTATCAAATTAGCGCGCCGCAATGCTTCGATCTCTTCCGTAAAACCAAATGTGCGCGCCGCCGCAATCTCGCGCCCGAACGCGCTTTCCGTCAATTCAAAATGAAATTTCTGCGTGCCGATCAACGGATGCGCGAAATTTATCAGGCAGTCAATCTCGTAAGCTTCGGCAGGCTCGATGCTGATGCGCCTGTCGCCCTGTTCTACGGAAACTTTTTCGCGTACCTGCAACACGCGCCGGGCAAGCGTTTGGTTGACGATTCCGGCACGCTCGATCATCTCTATGAAAACTTCTGCGGAACCGTCCATAATCGGCAACTCAAGATTATCAATTTCGATGAACAGGTTATCCACTTGGCTACCACGCAGCGCTGCCAGCAGATGCTCGACAGTTGAAAGCATAACGCCCGTATGCATCAACGTCGTCGCATAACTGCAATTGGCGACGCATTCAACCGAAGCCGGAATCTCAAAACCGCCGAGGTCTGTGCGAACGAACAGATAGCCCGTATCGGGGGGCGCAGGAAGAAGGCGCAGGTGAACGGGAACCGCCGTGTGAAGCCCTATGCCGCTTGTTTCGACGGGCGTAGCAAGTGTTGTCTGTTGAATCAACTTTGACCTCGCATGATGATATTTCGTGCAACCTTAAATATAAAGCGCGCGAACGTGTCTTGTATCAAACAATGAAATCGCATGGCAAAGCTTGTGCCGTTGAAACTGTACCCGCAAGGAATGTGCCTTAATAGTTCTATTCGCTTCAACAGTCTTTGCGCAAAGAAATTGAATTACGCGCAAATCAAAGGCTTTATCAAGTTTCAGCGTTGATGTAATCGCATTGCTTTTTCAAAATTTATGACAGTAGTTCAGTGCCAAAATAATCCAAAGCGAGCCGCGCGCACGTTGCGTGTTGTGATGAAGCGACGCGTGTGCGGCAGGCGCGCCACACTTTACTGAAAAGGCGGTTGACACTCTTTGACCCGCGCCTCTATCATCAAACGCAACATGCCACGCAAAGAATCGCAGCCTTCGCCGACAACGAACGCGCCGCTTGAGCGAGTCTTTTTGATCGACTCTATGTCGCACATCTTCCGTGCTTTTTTTGCGCCGATGAGCGGACGCACAGACCCGCTCACCAATTCGCAAGGCCAAGTTACACAGGCTGTCTTCGTCTTCACGAACATGCTGCGCAAACTGCTCGCAGACGAAAAACCGCACTACATCGCCGCCGTTTTTGAATCCGCCGAGCCGACCTTTCGCAAAGAATCATTCGCCGCCTACAAAGAGCACCGCGCAGAAATGCCGGATGATTTGCAGTCGCAAATGCCGTACCTTATGCGCGTCTGCGAAGTCTTTAATATTCCGATTCTGAACGTCTCCGGTTTCGAGGCAGACGACGTGATCGGCGCGCTTGCCGTCAAAGCCGCCGCGAAAAATTTGCAGGCCGTGATCGTCTCAAACGACAAAGACATGTGCCAGCTTGTGCGCGATCCTTTGATTGTGTGTATGCGGCAGAATTCGCAGAATGTGAAACGCAAAGAACCCGTGCCGCCCATTGAGTGGTGCGACGAAGCGTGGGTTGAAGCGAAATTCGGTGTGCCAGCCGCGCAGATCGTAGACTTGTTGGGATTGATGGGCGATGCCGTTGATAATATTCCGGGCGCTCCCGGCGTCGGCGCGAAAGGCGCTGTCCAGCTTGTCCAGCAGTTTGGCTCAATCGAAAACGCGCTCAAGAATTGGGAAGAAGTCAAAAATAAAAGATACCGCGAATCTTTGCGCGACAATGCGGATTTGATTCGTCAGTCAAAAGAACTCGCAACGATTCGCACAAACGTTGACATCGAACTCGATCTCGAACAATTGCGTCTGCAAACGCCGGATCGCGCCGCCGCTTATCAACTGTTTCGTGAACTAGAATTTCAAGCGCTCACACGCGAATTCGCGGACGCTGCTTCGAGCGTGACAGGCGGCGCAAACGCCAGCATACAAACGCGGCGCTATCGCATCATACGCAAACGCGTCGAACTCGAAGCGCTCGTGCGTGGACTCTGGGAAGCGGAGCACTGGGGCTTTGCCGTCGGCGACGCGTCGCCCGTCGGAGCAGGCCAGCAGGCCAGCACGCGCGACGTTTCTGCCGCGACAGGCATCAGCATCTCAACCGCACCGGGCACGTCCGCTTACATTGATCTGGAAAACTTTGAAGAAGGCGCGAATGTTGCCGTCGCTCTTTTGCGCGATGTGCTCGCCAACGGTTTGCTCTCGAAGTCCGTGCATGATTTGAAACGCGCCGTCGCCTTGCTCCATCCGCTCGGCATCGAACCCGAAGGCGTAACGGACGATACTTTGCTCGCCGCGTATTTGCTTGATCCGATTCGCAGCAAGTACGAGTTAAAAGACCTTGCGCGTGAAGCGGCAGGCGCGGAAGAAGTCGTTGATGCACCGGAGGGTTGGACAGAGAATGCTTGGCGCGTGGCGGAAGCCGCAGACTTTACTGCGCAGACCGCGCACGTGCTTCATGGCCGTTTGCTCGAACAGGGACTCGAATCAATTTACACGGAAATAGAATTGCCGCTCGCGCCCTTGCTTTATCGCATAGAGCGCGCGGGGCTTCGCGTTGATATAAATGTTTTAGGCGAACTCTCGACGCATCTCGGCGCGGAATTAGAAAGGTTGACGAAGAAGATTTACGAAGTCGCAGGGCGCGAGTTCAAGATCAATTCGCCCAAGCAGGTCGGCGACGTGCTGGAAGAACTCAATATCAGTTCGGGACGCAAAACTTCGACGGGGCGCGTTTCCACCAGCAAGGCCGTGCTCGAAGACCTCGCGCAGAAATTTGAATTGCCGCGCCTCATTATCGAATATCGTGAACTCGATAAATTGAAGACCGTCTACACGGATTCTTTGCCCGCGCAGCTTGGCGCGGACGGGCGCATTCATTGCCAGCTTAATCAAGCCGTCACCGCGACAGGCAGACTTTCTTGTCTACCTGCCGGAACTCTAGTCAATACGCAGAACGGATTGGTTGGCATTGAAACGGTGCGCGCAGGCGAACTTGTCCGCACGCCTTACGGTGCGCGACGCGTATTGGCGTGTCAGGCGACAGGCGAAAAGACTGCCATAGTATTGAAAACATCGAACGGCATTACGCTTCGTTGCAGCCCCGAACATCGCTTGCGTAGTTGCGGTGAATGGCTGCGCGCAGATGAATTGACAACGGGAATGCCCGTCTACATGAGTTTTACGGCGGGTATGTTCGGCGATCAAATTGCGCTGAAACTGCGTCGCTGCGCTGCTTATCGCACTGGGAAAACGCCGCGCTTGCCGGAGCGCTGGACGCCGGAATTCGCCGAGTTTGTCGGTTACTTTATGGCCGACGGACACATCGCGCGCAGCAACTACAACGGCAAGCCTGCGAAACTTATACTCGCTTTCGGCTGGAATGCAGGTGAACTGATCGAGCGCTTTTCTGCCGTGATCCAACACGTTTTCGGCAAAGAACCGACGCAACGCATGACGCGCACATGCCCGACGCTTGAGGTGTCCGGTGTTGACATCGCAGATGCGCTGATTCAAGTCGGCGCGGGAGGATTATCCGGTGCGATTCGCGTGCCGCGAAGCCTGTTCAACGCGCCTGAAAACATCGTCGCCGCATTCCTGCGTGGATACTTCGAGGGCGACGGTTGCGCTACTCCACAGGCGCACGGTGTACAGGTGCGCTCGGTCAGTCGGCAAATGCTCGCAGACGTACAGCAGCTATTGACGCTGTTCGGCATCGCTTCGACGGTTCGCGGTGGCACGAGCGATCCGCGTGGGTATGCGCCACGCTACACGCTTTCGCTGCTTGGTGATACGTCTAAACGAATCTTCACTGAGCGAATCTGTTTCCTATCGCAGCGAAAACAACAATCTTGCCGTGATATTTTGCGAAAGGACAGCACGCACAGCAATGCTGAGGCCTTAACGCTTCCGGTTGACTTCAGTATGAACAGCCTGAAGCCATATCTTTATGCCGCGCATCGCGCAGAGAACGGCAAAGTCCCGCAACCCTTGTTCACGTTTGCTCACAAAGTCTCAAAGGGTATCAGCACGATTACACTGCCGCGTGCACTCTGGATGCTTGACTCGCTGCCGCCGCATCTCGCCACGCCGTCAGCAGCCTTTTTGCGTGAGGCTGCCGAATCCAAACTTTACGAAGTGCAAATCGTCAGCGTGGAAAGAAAAGACGCCGTGCCGATGTTCGACATCGCCGTCGATGATGTCGAACAATACATTGCTAACGGCATCGTCGTGCACAATTCTAGCGATCCAAACTTGCAAAATATTCCGATTCGCACAGAGCTTGGCAGACGCATTCGCCGCGCCTTTGTCCCGCAAGAAAATTGGAAGTACGTCGCCGCAGATTATTCGCAACTCGAACTCCGCTTGCTCGCGCACGTCACACACGATCCCGAAATGCTCGATGCGTTTCAGAAAGGCGATGACATTCATTCACGTACCGCGCGGCTCGTGTTCGGCGCGAAGACAAAAGAGGAACTGAAAGAAGCGCGCCGTTTCGCCAAGATCGTCAACTTCGCCATCGCCTACGCCGTCGAACCTTTCGGCCTATCGCAACGCGTCGGCATTTCCCTTAAAGAAGCGCGCAAAGTTATAGACGATTACTACGCCACGTACAAAGGCGTGCGCCGCTTTATGGACGAAGTGCCGGTGCAGGCGCGCGAGCAAGGTTTTGTGCGCTCGATCTACGGACGCATACGCCCGATTCCCGGCATTAATGATCGCAACGGCAACGTGCGTGGACGCGCCGAACGCGAAGCGATCAACATGCCGATTCAGGGGACGAGTAGCGACATCGTTAAAATTGCGATGCTGCAAGTTGACGAAGCGCTCCGGCGCGAAAATTTACAGGCGCGGATGGTCATGCAAGTCCACGACGAACTGCTCATCGAGGCGCCCGCAGACGAAACTGAACGAGTTGCCGAACTCTTACGCCGCGAAATGGAAAAGGCCGTCGAACTGGATGTGCCGCTCGAAGTCGAAATCGGCATCGGCGACAATTGGATGGACGCGAAATAGTTTTCAGTTTTGAGTTTTCAGTTACCCGTAAAGGACAATCGCTGAGAACTGAAAACTCAAAACTGAAAACTGTCTTTAATGCTTATGAGTAAAGAGAATTCGGCTAAAAAGAGAAGTGAGGACGGCGAGGTTGTTTATCGTCGCACTGCCGCGCCGGATGAAACGGGACAGGCGAGTGGGAACAGCGGTTCGTTTCGTCCGGCGGGGAACGGCAAACCGCGTGCGCCGATCCTGACGCTGTTGATTGCCGGTTTTGCATTGCTACTGGCGCTGGTATTCGCGCTCGGCTGGTTAAGCGTGCGCCGTGTCGAAGATGTCGGGGCGAGCGTGCTTGAGTTGCAACGCCAACAGTCAACGCAGCTCAATATTTTGCTTCAACTGCGCGCGGCTTTGACGAAGTTCAACAACGAGGCGCGCGCACGCGCAGATGCTGAATCGCGCGGGGGAATACTGCCGCCCATTGCGCAACGTCTTAACGGCGCACGCACGGAACTAAATAAAGTCTTAACGGTTTTTGACCACTTGCCTGTTTCGCAAACGGAAAAAGGCGCGGGCTTTCGCCGCGATCTCGCCGCTTACCTTGAAACCACCGCAGACCTTAATCGTTACTCGCTCGAAGGTTTTGAAAAATTCCGCACAGTCGATAACGAGCTTGACGCTTTTTTAGTTGGGGCAAATCGTAATCAAGACAACGTGATGCAACAAAGCGAGGCGCTGCAAACAGAGGCGGCGCATTCGATTCGTTTGCTGATGTGGTTTGCGTTGCTCGTCGGCGCGCTCATTGCCGCGCTCACCATACGGGAAGTGCAGAGTCGGTTTCGTCAGGTGCGCGAGAGTCTGGAACTTCTGGGACGCGAACGCTCTTTTAGTTCGCAGATGCTGGAAGGAATTGTCAGCGCCGTCGCCGCGATAGATTCGCGCGGGCGTATACGCAGCGCCAACACAGCCTTCTTCGATCTTTTTCCGCAGTCCGCCGTCGGCAGCAGCCTCCGTGATAACTTCGCTGCGGGCGAAGCTTTGAAGATGCTTGAAGCGGCGACATCACAGCGCGTCGAAAAACCTACCTATGATGGACGCTGGACGATTGATGTGAATGCGCCGGATACCGGAAGCGCGATGAAGCGTGCCTTCGATGCGTATTCGTCGCCACTTGAGATCGACGGCGAACAGGGTCAGATCGTGATGCTGTTAGACGTGTCGGAAGCCGCCGAAGCCGAAAACGAAGTGCGGCGCACCGAATCGCTCGCAGCGGTCGGTCAGGCGTCTGCGCAACTCGCGCACGAAATCAAAAATCCTCTCGGCAGCATACGTCTCGGCGTCTCTATGCTACGCGACACAGCGCGTGATAAGGAGTCGCTGACTACGATTGATTTAGTGGATCGCGGTATACATCACTTGAACAAACTCGTCGGCGACGTGACGCAGTTTTCCCGCCGGAAGAATCTCACGCTCACGCCCGCAGAACTTCACGAACTGCTTGACAGTAGCCTTGAATTGATTGCGGATCGCTTGCAGGAGAGAGGCACGCCGATTGAGAAGCGCGGTGATACGGAGCCTTTGCGCGGCGAATGGGACGAAGACAAACTGCGGCAGGTCTTCGTTAATTTGCTCGCCAACGCCGTTGACGCAAGCGACGCAGGCACGCCCATCACAATCACCATTGAACGCGCCGCACCCAATTCCGGTAACGGCAAAAAGAGCGGCGGCAACAGCGCGGGCAAACGGCGCACAGGCGAATTACAGGGGCAATCGTATGCACGCGTCACGATTCAAGATCGCGGCAGCGGCATGAACGCGGAAACGCGTAGCAAAATCTTCGAGCCATTCTTTACCACAAAAAAACGCGGCACAGGTCTCGGCCTCGCTATCGTCAAACAAATTGTCGAACAACACGGCGGCCAAATCAACGTCACGAGCGAACCCGGTCAAGGCTCACGCTTCACTGTCGAGTTGCCGCTGAAAGATCGTGATAAGTAGCAGGATAAGAGCGCGAGTTTTTCGTCATCAATCGCTACGCGTCAACCGCTCGGGTGGAAGAATGATAAGGGTTGTGCTATCGAATGGTTGGCTCGAACAACCGTTATGCTTCGTGCGGGGAAATGTTAAAATCTTCCTATACAGGTACAGCCAACTTTTCAAGTTGCTCGTCCACTGCCCGAATGACTGACTGGATTGAATCAACCTCTTCTTCACCAAAATAGATTTCTCCACATTGGCTGCAAACCCAAGCGGGAATTTTATCCAATTGCAGATGATAACCTTTTCGATCAATGTGAAAAGGCGCTACGCCGCGCTTCATTGTGCCCTGACAATACATACACTTCATGAAGTTATCCTCACTCTGAAATCATCTGACCATTCACCTTCGTCAGGCAAATATGCTGTAATGATAGCCAGATATTCATCTTTAGGCGAGGACACAATGTGAATAGCACGACTACCTTCGCCATAGCCAAGTATTAAACAGCTATGTCCTCGCGCATCTTCAGGATAATTTTCAATGATTTCGCCATGCTCGGCTACGCTGCGTATTTCAGATGTGGTAATCAGCCTATTCGGTCGAGACATCTGCCGAATAGCGTGAGGGAGAAATAAAAGACGCTTCGCCGCAGCCTGTTGAACTAAAAATAAGATGTCTGTCTCATCAGTCACGCTATAAGTTTACTGGTGCTGTCGTTTTCATTCAACAGAAGTATAACGCTGGAGCTGAGGGGCGGCGCACGCAACCTGATTACCACGCAAGTCTCGCGGATGAAAGCCGCGCTATTCGCCGTCCCCTCCAGCGACTTGTTGGGCTGCTCGACGTGCATCTACTGAGAAACGGTAAAGATAACATCTGACTTCTGACTTTGACGCATCTTCTCCAACTCATTACGAGAAACTTGATAGTGAGAAATGCTTTTCTTCGTTCCGACGCTTATATCAAGGTGCCGAAAGCTAGGTTTGCGCCCAAGTAGATATTTGCCTTTGTACCATCCGCTTGGCACAACTTCATGCTCTGGCCCAACAACCACTCCATCTTTGTCTATGACACATCTCACCAAATCATAAGCATCTGACCAAACCCCAAGCGGATGCTCTGGGTAAGGATACTGAAACCATCGCCAAACATACCGCACTATTATTTCGTTCCCGACGAGCGGCTTGCGCGTGTTTGCATCAAGGGCTTGTATCCGCACATTCGGCACGCTGAAAGATTTGCCGAAGATTACAGGCGGCGTTTGAGGATGACCAAAAACGAAGTCTTTTTCAAGAACACCGCAACCAGCCTCCAACGAAGGCAAGGGACTATCTTGACCAAAAGACAAAGTAGCCGCAGCCAAAATCAAGATGATGATGTAGCAACCATGCAGCATTTTCTTTCCTCAAGAACCTTCAAGATGCAAGCAGCCCAACACCTGTTATCTGTCACACCCTTGAAATGCTTTGCGCGCTGCTTCAATTGTTTGATCGAGTAATGCGTCCGTGTGCGCGAGGCTGATGAAGCCCGCTTCAAATTGCGACGGGGCGAGATACACACCGTTCTCCAGCATCTTGTGAAAGAATTTTCCGTAAAGGACGCGATTGCTTTTCGATGCCGAAGTCCAATCCGTCACCGGCTCGCTCGTAAAAAAACTTGTCCACATTGACCCGACGCGATTTGTCACGGTCTCAATTCCCGCCTCACGCGCTGCCTGCGCGAGTCCGTCGCAGAGACGCTGCCCAGCCTGTTCGAGTTTTTCGTAAACAGATGGGTCGCGCAATTTTTTCAAAGTCGTCAGTCCTGCCGTCATCGCCAGCGGATTGCCGGAGAGCGTGCCCGCTTGATAAACGTTTCCGGCGGGCGCGATGTGTTCCATAATCTCGCGACTGCCGCCGTAAGCGCCGACGGGCAATCCGCCGCCGATGATTTTGCCGAGCGTCGTAATGTCAGGCTGCACTTTGTAAAGCTCTTGTGCGCCGCCGCGCGCGAGACGAAAGCCTGTCATCACTTCATCGAAGATAAGGAGCGCGCCCGCCTTGCGTGTGATGTCGCGTACCTTTTGCAAATATCCTTCGCGCGGAATGACGCAGCCCATATTGCCGACGACGGGTTCGACAATCACCGCTGCGATCTGTGCGCCGTGCTCTTGAAACACTTGCTCAAGCGCCGCCGCATCATTGTAGGGAACGGTGAGCGTATCGCTTGCGACGGATGCGGGAACGCCGGGGCTGTCCGGCAAACCGAGTGTGGCGACGCCCGATCCTGCTTTGACGAGCAAACTATCGCCATGACCGTGATAACAGCCCTCGAATTTGACGAGCAGATTACGATTCGTGACGCCGCGCGCAAGACGAATCGCGGACATCGTCGCTTCTGTTCCGCTATTGACCATTCGCACCATTTCGATTGACGGCACGGCGCGCGTGATCTCTTCGGCCATCTCTGTCTCAAGCAACGTCGGCGCGCCATAGCTTGTGCCGCGCGCGAGCGCTTCGTGCAAGGCGTCAATTACTTCCGGGTCGGCGTGGCCTAAGATCATCGGCCCCCAAGAGCCGACGTAATCTATGTATGTGCGTCCGTCAACGTCCGTCAGCGTTGCGCCCTGCGCGCTCTTGATGAAACGTGGTGTGCCGCCGACGCCGCGAAAAGCGCGCACAGGGGAATTGACGCCGCCGGGAATCAACTCGACAGCGCGCGCGAACATTTCTTCGGAAAGACTCTGCTTGTTTGTTTGCGTTGAACTCATAACTTTATTGTCGTGCGCTCGAAAATAAAAAGCAATCAACCGAAGACGCTACGCCATTGCCGTTCAAGCGCGCCGCCGAAAAGAAACGTGCTCATCGAAGGACTTTCGTGCGAGCGATCATAACCGACAAGTTCGACGTAAGCGCGCCCAAGCGTTTCCTCTGCGCCGTGCTTTCCTGCCACAACGCACGCGCCTTCCCAGTAAACGATCATCGTTGTGCCGCGCGTGTCGAGTTCCTGATCCGGCATCACGGGCGTTACCGTCACGTCAATTTCAAAGCGCGGAACACGCACGCGCCAGCCGCCGGGATACGTCGCGTTCGTGTGCGGGCTGCGCCAGTAGCCTGTCGGTTCGAGTATGAAATCTTCGCGCGCAAGATGCGTGGAATTTCCCGCCGGATCAACATACGTGCCGCTTGAAAAAGTGGACGGTTCATTCTTTGAATTGCGCAGGTGATAGACCATCACTTCCGCGCCCGTTTCGAGTTGAATGCTGAACCAATCCCAGCCCTTTTGATTCTCTGTCGTGCGCCACGTGCCGAACTCACGATCCATCCAAGCGTTGCCCGTAAAATGTTCTGTGCGCCCATGCCAAGTAATGTCGCCTTCCGCCGCCATGCGTGTGAAAGAGAAGTAGCGAGAGGCTTCGCCTTCGTCTTTAAAACTAACGCCGACACGCGCGTGACCGTTCAGCGCGGCGGGCTTTTGCGGTTTAAGCGCGGCTTCAAAAATCAAATCATCATTCATCGTTGCGCGAATAATGTGCGTGCCGTGTGCTTCGCGGACGCTCCAATTGCCGAGCCGCAGGAAGTAGTGGCGCTCGCTCGCCTGCGCCGGAAGATCGAACATGCCGCCCGTGCTTTTGCGGTGCTCGTAGCGAAAGCGTTTCTTCGATTCATCCGTGATGGCGAAGTGCGCCAAGTAAAGCGGATTGGCGATGAGGCGCAAGGGCACGACGCCGAAGCGATCAAGGTCTGTGCGGCGTTTGAAGAAAACAAGTTCAAAGCCGAAGCGATTGCCCGCGCTCGTTTGCATGTGGCCTGTGTAATACCACCACTCCGTCTGCGCTTCCTTGTGCGCGTAAAGATCGCGCGGCAACTCTACGCCCGCGTGTTCCGTGCCGTCGCGCAAAGTGGAAGCCTTCCCGACGATTGTATCTGCGATGCGGTCAAGCACGTCGGAGGCTAAAGATTGAAGCGGCGCCGTAAAATTTGTGCTCATGTATATGCGAAGTCCTTTGTTAAGTGATGAACGAAAGATACAGAAAGGCTATCGCAAAAGTATGCGCGCTTTGCAAAATGAGTTTGCGACAAAGACTTACAGAACTCAACAGAATAGTCACAGAGTCACAGCGTACAACAGTTTTCAGTTTAGAGTTTTCAGTTTTGAGCACGAGAGCAATTGCCTTTACTGAAAACTGATAACCGAAAACTCTAAACTGTTTCATTTGCTCTGTGACTGCTGTGGCTAGTCTTCCGGTTTCGTTAGACGTTTAAGACATGCGGGAATCAAATACGTTCGATGCTTTCGCGCGGTTCGACGGCGATGGTGCGAAAGCTGGACATACGCACAAGGCCGGGCGCGGAATTCTTCGGCTTCGAGAGAAACTTGCGCTGTGTGTAATGCACGTCCACTTTCGCATTGGTGCGTGCTTGACTGAAGTTAGCGGCCAACTCTGCTGCTTCGATAACCGTACGGTGCGGAATCTCTTTGCGCGTTGGGTTGCGCACAACGACGTGCGATCCCGGATAATCTGCGGCGTGAAGCCACAGGTCATGCGGGCGCGCGACGCGAAATGTTAATTGATCGTTGTCACGCGCGGCGCGTCCGACGAGAATTTCGTAACCATCCGACGAACGATAGCGCCGCGCGCCCGTTACGCTCTCAGGCGATTTCTGTGAACGAGATGGAGTGCGTTTTTCTTTTTTCTTTTCAACCTCAAACTCTGCAAGCGCCGCTTCATCGCGCGCGGCGATGATCTCTTTTAACTCTGCTTCGCGCGAGCGCAGGGTTTCTAATTCTGCTTCGAGCACATCAAGCCGTGTGGCGATTTCGCGCGCGGCACGTTTGGCTTTGGTGTAGCGCGTGAAACGTCGCGCGGCTTCTTCCTGAAGCGAAGAGTTTTCGTCGACCTCAAGTTCTATCGGCGGCTCGCCTTCCGCGTAAAAATCCGTCAGCGTAACGATTCCATCACGCCGCACGGCAGTTGTGAGATTAGCGAGAAGCAGATCGCCCAAGTGTTTGTGTTCGTCTGCGTCGCCGTGCGCCGCGAGGTCTCCCTGCAAGTCGCGCCCGAGTTTCTCTTTTTGCCGTATGAGTTTCGCCATGTGTTGAGCGAGCGTGGTAGCACGCGCGTCGAACTGCCGTGCGGCGGCGCGTTCACGGTAATAAGCGTCTGCGGCTTCGGAGAGCGTGGCGTAGAAATCTTTGGCAAAGGGAAGCGCCGCGTGCGGCTCTTTTGGTTGCGCTTTGAAACTGCTGGCGGGTGCGGGCGGTTCGTATTGATCGCCGATCTGCTGGCCTTCACCGTGCGGCGTGCGCAACGCGTCAATGATATAGCCGCGCTCGTCAAGCAAAAGCAGATTGGCGGCCTTGCCTGTGAGTTGCGCAATGAGTGTGCGTACTTGATTGTTGCCGAGCGCGTCCGGCGTGGCGAAACCAAAACGCACGATGCGGTCATTCTCATCTTTAGTCAGCGATGTGAGTTGCGCGCCGCCGATGTGCTTGCGTAGTAGCTGCGCGAATGAAGAATCTTTGATCGCTTCTTTTTCGAGTTCGCGCGGGCGCCGCTCGATCAGATAAAGACGCGGGTCTGTGGCTGGATCGACAGAGATAAATAAATAGCGATTGTCGTTTCCACGAAAATCTATGGCGATTGACGCGCGCGACAATTGGTATGTTCTGCCGACGACGCGGCTCATCAGCACAGGCGCGAGTTCGCGTTCGATGGCTGTGATAAGTTGATCGTTCATTTACAACGGATTAATACTCGAAGATAAAGCTAAAACAAAACTTTCAAAACTTGCCGCCGCCAGCCGCACGAATCGTCCCAGTGTGCAATCCGCCATTACGATAAACCAATATCGCGCACAAGCAAAAAGGCTCTGCCTCCTTGCAGTAGAAGCAGCGCCTTTCCTGTTTGCCCGTTCTGATCTTTAATCACGCACAACGATAGTGCCGGAAAGATGGTCGTGAACCGTGCGGCCTTCCGCATCCATGAGCGCGTAGAAAAGTCCGATCCCGCAGGTGGCGAGCGAAAGCATATAACCGATGGCGCGTGTAACGGATTGTTTCGTCGTCGGCAGCAGTCCTGTATACACGTCTGCGGCGTGCAGCGAAACAAGCGACATACCCAACGTGCGCCCGGCGAGCGCCGTCGAAGCAGTCAAGTACAGAAACATCACGAGCGCGACGATGCACGTCATCGAGGCGGCGACGCGTAAGTCCGTCCAATTGCCGTTCGTCAATTCGATAATCGCGGCAAACGGCGTCGAAGCGAAAGCGACAACCAGAAAATCTATTGCTCCGCCCGCTAAACGAGATGCAAACGGCGCGCTCTCTGCGTCAAAGGTTGCGGTGTGAACAACTCCGGCTTGCTGCACATCAAGACGCGCGAGTAACGCATCGTCAACGACCTCTTTAACAATAAGGCGCGGCTGCGGTTTCTGTTCTTTCGCTTCGTGTGTGACTGATTGTGCCGGAACGACGACGAGACTGTGTCCACGTGCATTAGTAGTCTCCGCAGCCGTCGCCGTTTCTGCAGCGTTGACGGAAGGCGGCATGTCTGGAAGCTGCACGTGTGAAGATGCCTGCCACTCTGCTTCCGGCTGATATTGTTCTTCGGCCACGCGTGCCACCGCCGTCGCAGCGTTGCCCATTGAAGCGCGCCCGCGTGTTTGGTTGGCAGGCGATGGCGATGATTGCCGCGCACGTTCAATGCGGCGCAACGCGGCGGCGACCAATGGATTGACAGGAATCGTCTCGGCAGATGAAGGAACAAGGCCGAGTTGTGGCGACTCATTCTCCGGCATTTCCGGTGATAGATTAATTGGCAACTCGTATCGTTGCGCAGACTGCGCTTCGACGGCGCGCTGCTGCTCTTCACGCGCCGCGTCGCGTGCTCGCCGTTCCTGAATTTCACGCACGCGCTCGCTCAAATCCCTGCGCCACTGTGGACGCGCCGCACGTCCTGCTCCCGGAAATTCAATCAAGGTGGATGCTGGCGGCTTAACGTCGGCGTGTGCTGCCTTGCCCGAAGCGTTGCTGTGCGTAGTAGTTGACGAAAGACTCGCCCCGATCTGGTTAGCGTTGTTTTGGTTAGACGTGATGGCCTGTGCCCCTTGCGGCTGCGAAGGAACAGTTGGCGCAGATGGTTCGGGCGCGGAATTCTCGGATGTAGAGCTATTCTCGGATGTGGAACTGTTTAAGGCGGGCGTTTTGCACCGTGGGCAAAGCTCTAAACCGTTGGAGTAAACGGCGCGGCACGCGTTACACTGCATAGCGAAGAAGCCTCCGACACGAACAATTAAAATTAAAGTTTAGGGCGGCGGGTCAAGTCAACTAAACCCATGCCCAATATGGAGTCGCGGCGGATACTATCAGAGTTTACTTTAAGCCGTCAACGGGAAAATACACAAGGCGCTGTATTTGTCTCGGAGAGGGCTACAATATACAGGCAAAATGAAGGAGGAAGGTTAATGGAAGAAGCAAAAATTAAAGACCTTGATGACCGTCGTGATTTTGATTTTTACTTGCTAAATTTCAGTTTTTTACAATGGCTGGCGTCCGGCGAATCCGGCTTCGACATCATGCCACCACTCGATTTTATCGCCTTCACCAAGTTGCCAGCAAAGCAGCACAACGCGCCCGTCGCGCAGGCTCGGAAAATCTATCAGGCCGCGCGCATAATCTTTGATCTGCACGCCGATAGTTTCCACTTCGCCGGTGAGCACAGCGAGCTTTGTCAGCACACGCGCATAGGTTGTGCCGCCAATTATCCCGCCGCCGCCACGTTCGGCTGCTTCCGCCGCTTCGCGCGCCGCCGTTTGAAAAGAGAGCAGCCGATGATGTTCGCGCTGAATGGATTGAATAAGGCTACGCACGGTTGGCAGCAATGCGTTCGCTTCTTCAAGGCTAAAAACTTTCATGATTTAGATAGCACACGTCAAAGGTCAAATGTTGAGTTGAGTTTTCTGCTGACGTTCGATGTTTGCTTTAGTGTTCGTCCGTCAGTGTTCATCAATGACACGTATGAACTCTGTTGACTGCTCAAAAGCCACAGTCTCTTCGTCAATATGCGTCTCGACGATGGACGCGATTGTCGGATTGTTGAACTCGCCGTGATGATTGCCGTCAGATGGAACGGTAGAATGCGGCTGCAAAAATTCTGGTGCGACGTCCGGCATGTCGTGCAGATCGCGTTCATCATAGCGTGGCACGCCGTGCGAGAAATCCTTGCGCACTTTATCTGCGATGTCGCCGAGGTCTATAAAATAATCCGCGACATCAATCAACTTCGGCGCGGTGTTGGAGCGAAAGCCTGCGAGTTCGACGCGGCAGCCTTTATAAGCGACGGCGTTGACCGCATAAACAAAATCTTCATCGCCGGAAACGAGCACCGCCGTGTCATAGCGCCCGGCGAGCGAAAGCATATCGACGGCGATTTCGACATCGAGGTTGGCTTTGCGCGTACCGTCGTAAAAGGTTTTGAGTTCTTTTTGCACGACGCGAAAACCGTTGCGTCGCATCCAGAGCAAAAAACCTTGCTGGCGTTCGGCGCCGACATCCACGCCTGTGTAGAAAAAGGCGCGTAGCAAACGCCCGTCGCCGAGAAGCAGACGCAGCAGTTTGTTATAATCAATGTCTATGTTGTGAAAACGCGCCGCGTGAAAAAGATTGTTGCCATCAATGAAGACTGCGACTTTGCCGCGATGTCCAAACTGCCATGAGATATTATTCGTCGGATCAAAATTCATGCTGATTCAGTTACTCCGATAAAATTGTAAAATAACTAATGCGTAGAATGCGCCGCCGCACGCTGCTGGTCAAGGATGAAATTCAACTTTCGCTGACACGCATCAGATTAAGCGCCGCTCATACATCAGGTGTCGCCGCGATAAATTCATCCGTGATCGCGTCCAGATATACAAAATACTTTTCCGCGCCACGCGTGACTTTAATTTCCCACGCCAGATGAAGTTCGAGCGCGCGCGGTTCGGTTGTGCGCGGACGCGGATACACGACGAGTTCGCGCACCTGTACCTCGTCACTCGCCGTAATAGTGAACGCAGGTTGATCCACGCCCGCGCTTTTGTTGCGTTCGTTGACGTTGCTGTTCGTGTTGACGCTGCCATTTGTGTTGACGCTCAAATTGCTGCTTGCCGCGCCGTTCGTTAAAGCAAAACTGCGTCCGGTAAGTTTCTTCGCCACCTCTTCCGCAGTGTAGCGCGGGCGCAAACCTGTGCCTGCGCGTTGCAGATTCTCTATTTCGGGAATACACGTGCTTGAAAGTTGCAGCAGCTTTCCGTCGGGCGCAAACTCGATTTGCAGCACGCCGTAGCCCCCACGCAAAGCATAGCGAAACGGGCGTTGTTCATAGCGCGCCGTTTTAGTATTGCTGTTTGTGTCGGCACTTTCCACGAGCGAGAGTTGTTGCGGAGTCGCACCGATCAAACGTGTTTCGTTTTCGATAAAGCGGCGCAAGGACTCGCGTGTTTCTTCTTCGGACATGGGCATTGCTGTGCCGACTTTAGGTAAGTATAAAGATGCCCCGGTCGGTAACTGGGGAAGTTTGATAATCGTGGCTGTGATGGAATCAAGTTCGGGTACGGGCGCGTTGGCGATGCCCTGCGCCTTTATCAGTGCAGACCACGCGGCAAGCGACGCCGTACTGCGATCCTCGCTTGCCGTGAGCAGCACAGGATAAAGCGGCTCATTCGGGCGCGGCCCGGCAGCATCCGGCGGGCGCGTCGAACCGGCACACGCACAAATGCACAGGGCAAACGCTGTGACAAACGTTATCTTGAAGCGCCGCCGCACGCTTCGCTCAGTTTGATTTACGGGACGCATCATCATGGCGTTGTTGCATAAATAAGCTAAATAAGCTACGGAGACGGCAGTGCTGGTATCTTTAATGTGTGGCAAAAAAGAGAACCAAGCAACAGTACCGTCTCCGCAACTGGTCTGAATATAACAAAGCT
>JAABUR0100000670.1_pt1 | contig 70845 bp, 81 predicted proteins | sample 5560091 | NCBI WGS metagenome assembly JAABUR01 (sample SAMN10711879, study PRJNA513375) | rock metagenome | isolation source: Antarctica rocks | place: Antarctica: Victoria Land, University Valley sud
TGGTGCGATGTGCGGTCTTGAACCGGATGACGCATCTGGGAATGCCACAGAGCTATGCCGTGTGAGTAAGGTTGATTCTCAATTGTGAGTGATGCTGCGCTCATTTCGATTTATGCAACAAAGCCCATCATCATTGTCAGTTCGTTCAGGAGCAACGCCTTCTCTCACATAAAAGATAGCGTGAGAAGGTTAAAGAATCAAACGCGCTCCTTCAGACGTGAGCGATAAGAATTGCAAGGCAGTGCAGGCGAAGTATAATCTTCTTTGTGGAGGTAGTGCCGTGGAATTCAACGACGAAGAGCTTGCGAATCTAAGTTTGGACATGCCTGTGGAAATGGAACAGCGCGGATTTGCGCCGGAGCAGATGGTTGTGTGCGATGCGTGTTTGCGCGCTAATCCGCCGACGCGCAGTGAATGTTTGTATTGCGCCGCTCCGCTTCCCGTCACCGAAGCGAGCCTCAGCCTGCGCCAGCCAACGCTGCGTCCCTTGGAAAAATGGGAGCAGGGATTTAACTGTATTCTGATCCCTGATGAACAGAAGAGCCTGCCTTCTGACGAACGACTTGCGGAGGCCGCACAACTTCTGCGCATGGATGTGGATGTTTTGCAGAAGCTTTTTGAAGCACGCAAGCCTCTGCCTTTGGCGCGCGCAACGACGCTCGATGACGCGACGCTTATTAAGAATCGTCTCGCCACCGCCGACCATGCATTCGATTCGCTGATAATCGCCGATCAAGAATTGGCGCTCGAATCTGCGCCGCCTGTTCGAGTGCGCACGTTTGAGTTTACGGACGAAGAATTGATCGGGCATTCAATCGGCGATCAAGGTGTTGTGCGCGCTTCTTGGGAACGCATTCAGTTGCTCGTCGGCGGAAGACTATACATGCGGCGCGTTGAAGTGCAGGAGCGTTCGCGGCGCGGGCGTTCGGAAGATGAAATTGTCGAGATGCATGAATTCGGCGCGGACGAAGCTTTGTTGGACATTTACGTTGCGCCTGACGGCGGAGAGTGGAGCAATTGGCGCGTGAGCAGCGCGAGCTTTGATTTTTCGTGCCTGATGGAAAATAAAAGTTTGCTCGCCAGCCAAAATTTTCAAACGATGATCGAGTTGCTAAAGGAAAAAGCGAGCGCCGCGCGGTTTGACGATTCATACAAAGACGTGCGGCAACTATTGTCGGGCGTGTGGCCGCTCGAACAACACACAGACTCGCGCGGCTGGCGTCGTGAGCGTCCCGGCAAATACAGCACGGAGATCATCACTACCACCGCCAACGAAAAACAGTTTACCCTCTACTCGCGTTTGCAGCACCATCTTCTGCAACGCGAAGCGGACTCGGCGAAATGAAACGAAACGAACCACGTCAACGCTTCCGGCGCGACTCGCAAGCGGCGAAAGAGAACGAGCGGCGAAACGATCACACGCCGCGACACGATCAAACGCGACTCCAGCAAGCTCCTCGCTTTGGAACGAATCGTGATTCGCCGCCACAGTCTCCTGCGCCCGCCTCTCCTTTAACGTCATCGTCACCAAACGATGCGCAGCTTTACGGCATTGCGCCGGTGCTCGAAGCCTTGCGTGCGGGCGTGCGCCCCATCGAAGAAATTACGATTAGCGAAGGCGCGCACACGCATCGCTTGCGCGAATTGATTGAGCTGGCACGCGCCGCGAATATCCCTGTGCACCGCGTCGCACGCGCAGACCTTACGCGCGCCTTCGGAGACATTAATCATCAAGGTGTCGTCGCCTCAATCGCCGCCGCGCGCTACAGTGATGCGGATGAATTACTCCAAGCGCTCTACGCACGCATCGGCACAACTGATCCGCCGCTCGCAGTGGTGTTAGACGGCGTCGAAGACCCGCGCAATCTGGGCGCGATTCTACGCACAGTCGAATGCGCGGGCGCGCACGGCGTGTTTCTCCCGGAACGGCGCGCCGTCGGGTTGACGGAAACGGTGGCGAAAGCTTCGGCGGGCGCGCTCGAACATGTGCGTGTGGCACGCGTCACAAATCTTGTGCGTTTGATTGATGAACTCAAGCAACATAACATCTGGACAATCGGCGCGAGCGCGGACGCAAAGATGAACTACACAGAATGGGATTGGACTGCGCCGTGCGCGCTTGTGTTGGGCGGTGAAGGCGCGGGGCTGCACAGACTTGTGCGCGAACGTTGCGACGCGCTTGTGCGTATTCCTTTGCGCGGCCACATCTCTTCGCTCAACGTTTCCGTCGCCGCCGGAATCATGCTTTACGAAGCGCTGCGGCAGCGAACAAAGGGCGAGAATTAAGCGTCGCTCTCAACTGGAATGGTAGTTCTGCGCTTGCGAGTTCAAGTCTAATTGGTAGGAGTGATATTATGTTTGCCATGACAATCATCTTTCTAAATCCGACTATCGAAGGCTGCTTCTACATGCTTGCTTTCTTATTGGTTTTGGCAACCATTGGGATAATCATAGATTCCATTCGTTTCAAGAGACTTGCTAAGGAGAGGATAGGACTTTCAATCTGCCAATTCGCAAGGTCTTTTGATTACCGACGTGTAGATACCAAAATCATCAGGGCTGTCTATGAAGGGTTTCAGGACTGGGCTAGGGGCGGCGTAAAGAATTTCCCCGTGATGGCTTCTGATGAGGTAGCAAAGGTTTATAAATTGGTAGACGAAGACCTCGATGATTTCGCAGAAGAGTTGGCGCAAAAGACAGGCAGAGGTTGGGAGAATTTAGAGAAGAATCCCCTGTACGGAGAAGTTATTACCGTTAAAGATTTGGTTCTACTCTTGAATCTTCAGCCAAAAGTAATTCCCTGAATTGAGGCTTTCATATTAATGCCGCGAACAATGTATTGTTCGAGCTAACCACTCGGTGGCACTAGACGAGGACTTTCCTAGCCTCGTCTAGTGCCGCCGTTAGAGCTATCAACGTGATGCAGCGATACCTGCCGTCAGTTCTCCGACGTTGCGTCCCAGACCTTCGGCGATGCGTGTGCCGTATTCTTGATCGCACTGTGTGAGGTGTCCGATCATGCGCTCTTGAATATCGTCGTTGCACTGCTTGAGCGCGCTTACCAGATTGTTGATAAGGTCATCGCGTTCCCATGCGTCCATTGTCCGGTAACGCTCGCCCGCTTGCTTGTAGTCGTTCGTCCGGCTGATCTTCTGGCGAACAACCGTCCCTTGAACGTAGGGCGTGTGATCCTTGCCAGCCTTCGGCGCTTCCTGTAAACCGCCACGGCTGCTCGGCTCATAGTTGACGTGCGGATTCTCGCCAGCCTCTATGCCGTCAACGTGGTAAGCCATTTGTCCATCGCGCTGGTTCGTCGCAACGTGTGTCTTAGGGCTATTGATCGGCAGTTGCAGATAGTTCGCGCCGACGCGATGACGCTGCGTGTCGGAGTAAGAGAAAGTGCGGCCTTGCAGCATCTTGTCGTCGGAGAAATCCAGCCCGTCCACCAGTACGCCTGTTCCGAAGGCTATCTGCTCAACCTCTGCAAAATAGTTCGTCGGGTTACGGTCAAGCACCATGCGTCCGACGGAGAGCATCGGGAACTTGTCTTCAGGCCAGATTTTCGTATCGTCGAGCGGATCAAAATCGAGTTCGGGATGCTCATCGTCAGACATAATCTGCACGCGCAGTTCCCATTCCGGGTAATCCTTACGCTCGATAGCGTCGAATAAATCTGTCGTCGCGTGGTTAAAGTCAGTGATCGCGTTTGCTTCGGCTTGCGTTAGTGACCTGACGCCCTGCTTCGGAATCCAGTGGTATTTGACGAGCACGCCGACGCCTTCCATATTGACCATCTTGTATGTGTTGACGCCCGCGCCTTCCTGCTCACGATAATTCGCCGGAATGCCGCGCGGACTAAAGAGCCACGAAATCATATGCATTGATTCCGGCGTCAAACCGATAAAGTCGAAGATACGATTAGCGTCTTGACGGTTCGTCATAGGGTCTGGCTTGAAGGCATGAACAACATCTGGAAACTTGAGTGGATCGCGTATGAAGAAAACTTTGAGGTTGTTGCCGACTAAATCCCAGTTGCCGTCTTCTGTGTAGAATTTCGTCGCAAAACCGCGCGGGTCGCGCAAATTTTCAGGCGAGTGTCCGCCGTGAATAACGGTCGAGAAGCGCACAAAGACGGGCGTGCGTTTGCCCTTTTCCTGAAACAGCTTGGCACGCGTGTACTTGCTCGCAGAATCATCCCCGATTGTGCCGTAAGCCTCGAAGTAGCCGTGTGCGCCAGCGCCGCGCGCGTGGACGACGCGCTCAGGAATACGCTCGCGGTCGAAATGGGAAATCTTTTCGAGGAACTGATAATTTTCAAGCACCGTCGGCCCGCGCTCGCCGACAGTGCGCGTGTTCTGGTTGTCGTAGACTGGATGGCCTTGCCTGTTTGTCAGGATCGGTTGCTTTCCGTTGCCCTCGCCATCGGGCTTTTCTTTTTTTTCTTGATCGCTCATTTTGATTTCTCCTTATTGAAATTCTACTCAAGAACAATACTTATTATTGTCTTGACGCTAAATTTTTTACCGGCGGCACTCGCGGCAATAACCTAAGAGTTCCAGCCGGTAGTCCTCGACCGCAAATCCTCTTTGCGGCTTGATCTGTTTCAGCAATTCCGATCCTCGTGGGGCATCCAAATCCCAAATCTTTCCGCAGCCGAGACAACGCGTGTGGTAATGGTGATCCGTGCGTATGTCATAGCGTGCGGAAGCGTCTCCGTAAGAGAGTTTCGAGACGGCACCGCACTGAACGAGCGCTTCTAGATTCTTGTAGACGGTGGCGAGGCTGATGCGTGGAAGCTTCGGTTTCACAGCAAAGAAAACTTGTTCAGCGGTCGGGTGATGTTCAACTCCGCTCAGATAGTTATAGACGGCGGCGCGCTGCGTTGTCAGTTGCGCTCCCGTTGTGTGGAGTTTCTGCCGCAACTCTTCCTGCCGCTGTATTTGTTTCTTCGCGCTCATCGAAAATAATCTGTCAGGCTCAAAATTGTGGCTATCATGAACTCGCCTATTGAAGAAGTCAATAACAATAATTATTATTATTAACTTTGCCCGCGAAACTTTGCAAGAAGGTATTGCACCTGACGGTCTTTAGTACATTGGAAACTAAGTTTTCTGGTATTGAGCATTGTCAGTATTGATTTGCTGATAATGCCTGTTCGATTTGCCTCTCGCTGATTCAATCGAGAACTGCCACTCAATCTTGATGGTTTTCTCTTCTCGCTCTTTGACAATCGCCGAAACCTCTCTGGTCAGTTCTTCTTTCGTGGCGATGCGGCGGTTCAAACACTGCTTGGAGAGAGCTGAGAACTCAATCTCGATCATGTTCAGCCAGCTCGCAGATTTCGGCGGGTAGTGGAACTCAAAGCGTTGTGAGAGGCCGAAAGCTTCCGCCGCACTGAAAGTTTCATAAAAAGAGCTGATCGAATGCGTGTTCAAGTTGTCTTGCACGACTCTCATCTTCTTGGCTTCAGGGTAACGCGCAGCCAACTCTTTCATAAACTGTGCGTACTCTTGTTTAGTCCGGCGGTCAAAGACTCGCGCCACGCGCTTCGCTGTCTTCGGTTCAATGGCCATCAGTAAAGCGCACGAGCCATTCTTCTCATAAGCATAATGCTCACGCTTGGGCACGCCCGCTTTCATCGCCAGACCCGCGACCGATTCGCCAATCAGGAAGCACGGGCGTTCGTCGAAACAGACAACTGGATATTGCTCACTATATGGCACAGCATAGAGATGAAGAATCTGTTCCATGCGTGCGATGAAGGTCGCCTCCATCTTCCCCATGCACCAAGTCTTCTTCAGATGTGGCGGCAGTTCGTTTTTTTCAGTATCGAGCGCGCCTTCGTGTGCGACAAACTCTCGCATAAGCCTAACTCGACTGCTTTGTCTGCTAAGAGTCGCAACGTCCAACGCGCCCGACCCAAAGGTGGAGTCGAACAAGCCAAAGCAGTAATAGAAGCGCGGCTCTTGCCATCAATCAGCACGGGACGGCCCGTGCGCTGGTTGTCTTCGAGAGCCTGCCACCCGCTTGTTTGATAGTTGTCTCTCCACTGGGCGACAGTTTGATAACTGATCTGCAAAGTCTCAGAGACGGCACACAAGGTCTTGCCGCGATTGAGTTCCAAAAGCGCGGTGGCTCTTTTGAAGACTCTGGCCGGAAGTTGACCTTTCGAGATAATGGTCATTAAAAAATCCTGGTCAGCGTGGCTGAGGTTGATGTGTTCTTTGTGCATGTTTTCAGCATACAACTAAAATAGCTGAAAACTTAAATTCCAATGTATTTAGCCTGTTCTATCGATCTTATAACGATTAACTGCCTTGCGTGCTGTCGCTAACTAAATTGATTAAAGGGCTGCGAACCTTTATGATATTGCAGCGTACTAAACAATTGGAGATTGAGTATGTATTGTCCAAAGTGTGCCGCGCAAAACATAGATGACGCACAATTCTGCCGTGCCTGTGGCGCAAACATCAGTCTTGTACCGCAGGCATTGACCGGGAAACTGCCCGCCGCCATGAACATCTTTCCGCCGTTAGCGCCGATGGTTCAAATGCAGGACATCGGTTTGAACAGTTGGCGAAAAAAGGGCGGCGCGCCGCGTGCCGATCAGGGAGTCAAACATATCTTTATGGGCATAGGCTTTCTGCTCGTCGCCATTTCCATCGCTCTTTTCGGGAAACAGATTGGCGGCAACGTCTGGTGGTTTTGGATGTTGATTCCCGCCTTCTCCATGCTCGGCGGCGGCGTCGCCGAATTGATGCGCGCCAAACAACAGCAGCAACTCGCGCCGCCCGCCGAACAGCCTGCCGCGCACTTTGCTTCCGATTCACGCGCGAAAGAGTTTGCGCCGCGCAACACCACCAGTTTTGCTTCGCCGCCGAGCATCACCGAAGGCACGACGCGGCATCTCGGCTCTGAAGCGGCAACACAGCATTTCGAGGCCAACGTCAAAAAATCGAGCGAACATAATTAGCTCGCTATCCTTTGTCGTTACTCTTGCTGCAACTCGCGCTGCCTCTTCTTGCGCTTGCCTCCGACGCGGCTGTATAGTTTCCCGAACATCAATACTACTTTTTCAACGCACGAATTGTTTTAACTGAAAGGATTTTGTATGCCGCAACGCCCGAAAATTGCCGACAACATGTTGCACTTGATCGGCTATACGCCGCTCGTAAAATTGAATCACATCGCGTATCCGAACTCTGCGGAGATGATCGCCAAACTCGAATCGCAGAATCCTATGGATTCCGTAAAAGATCGTATCGGCGCGGCGATGCTCGAAGCCGCCGAACGCGACGGCAAAATAAAGTCCGGCGAGACGACGCTGATTGAGCCGACGTCTGGCAACACAGGCATCGCGCTCGCTTTCGCCGCCGCCGTCAAGGGCTACAAGTTGATCGTCACGATGCCGGATTCTGTGACGGCGGAACGTCGCCGCGTGCTGGCGGCGCTCGGCGCAGAGGTTGTCTTAACGCCCGGCGCGGAAGGCATGAAGGGCGCGATCAAAAAAGCCGCAGACATTGCGGAAGAGACGCCGAACAGCTACGCACTTTCGCAGTTCGACAATCCAGCGAACCCGGAAATTCACCGCCGCACCACCGCCGAAGAAATTCTCGAAGACACGGATGGACGCATTGATGCTTTTGTCGCGGGTGTTGGAACGGGCGGCACAATCAACGGCGTCGGCCACGTCTTGAAAGAACGTGTTGGAAAAAATGTGCGCGTGGTTGCCGTTGAGCCGACATCTTCGCCCGTGCTATCCGGCGGCGAGCCGGGGCCGAACAAAATTCAGGGCATCGGCGCAGGTTTTGTGCCGCGTAACTACGACGCGTCGGTTGTCGATCAAGTGATTCGCGCAGACTATAACGACTCGCTTGAAATGGCGCGACGCCTTGCGCGCGAAGAAGGAATCTTCTGCGGTATATCTTCGGGCGCAATCACTTGGGCGGCGCGCGAAGTGGCGCGAGATTTAGGCCCCGGCAAACGCGTCGTCTCGATTATCTGCGATTTCGGCGAACGCTATTTGTCGCATGAACTGTTTCAAACAGCGGAACGGTAAACTCAATCAACGCGAACAAAAGCGCGCGATAATTGTCGCTCTCGTTTGCTTTCAACAGAGGCGATGTGTTGATTCCATGCACAATTAACGGAATGCGCATCGCCGCTCAATGTCTTCGATGAACGAAACGAATCCGCCGCGTATTTGTGTCCCCGTCTGCGAACAGTATGCGCGCAATTTAACGCAAGCAATCACACGCGCCGTCGTTGACGCAGACGTAATCGAAGTACGGCTCGATTGCCTGTTGCCTGCCGAACTCGATGCCGCATTGCATGATTTGCGACAACTTCTGCGCTCATGCCCACGTCCTGTGATTCTTACTTTGCGTCCCGCAGAACAAGGCGGTTATCGTGAGTTGAATCGTTCCGAACGCATCGCGTTCTGGAGCGAACGCGTCGGCGGCAATGATGTGTACGCAGACTTTGCTGACATCGAACTTGATTTAGCGTCCAGCGATATGGAAGGGAAAGAGTTGGATTGGAATCGCGTTGTCTGCTCACACCATGATTTCGCAGGAGTGCCCACCGACCTTGAAAAAGTTTACGAGCGAATGACGGCGACGCCCGCGCGCATTCTGAAAATCGCTGTGCAAGTTAATGATGCGACGGATTGCCTGCCTGTCTTTCATTTGCTCGAACGAGCGCGCCGAGAAAAACGCGAAATGATTGCGATTGCGATGGGCGAGGCCGGAATTGCGACGCGAATTCTTGCTCCTTCACGCGGCGCGTTTCTCACTTACGGTGCGCTTGATGACGCGCACCAAACAGCGCCCGGACAAATCAGCGCGCGAGAATTGCGCGAGCTTTACAGAGTACATCAACTCAATGAACAAACAGAAATCACAGGACTCATCGGCGCGCCCGTCAAGCATTCCGTCTCACCCCATATGCACAACGCTGCGTTCGCGGCGCGTGGCCTGAACGCAGTTTACCTTCCGTTTGAAGTGCGAGATTTGAGCGCGTTTGTAACTCGCATGGCGCATCCACGCACGCGCGAGATCGAATGGAATCTGCGCGGCTTCAGCGTGACTGCGCCGCACAAAAGCGTCGTCATGCAGCACCTTGATTGGATTGATGAAGCGGCGCGCGAAATTGGCGCGGTCAATACGATTGTTATCGAAGATGACATGCTGCGCGGCTACAACACGGACGCATCTGCTTTTCTCGCCCCGTTGCAAGAGAGACTCAATAATCTTCGTGGCGCGAACTGTGCGATTATCGGCGCGGGCGGGGTAGCACGCGGCGCGCTATGGAGCTTGCGAAAGGCAGGCGCGCGCCTCAACGTCTTTGCTCGCGATCAAGCACGCGCGCAAATGCTTGCTGACGAATTCGACGCGCACGCATATCATCTCGCTGGCGCGAGTTTCAAAAACTTCGATGTCGTTATCAACGCAACGCCGCTCGGCACGCGCGGGATAAGTGAAGACGAAACACCAGCCGATGCCGCTCAACTTCAGGGCGCGCGCATCGCTTACGATCTTGTTTACAATCCATGTGAAACGCTTTTTCTGCGCGAAGCACGCGCGGCAGGTTGCGAAGTTATCGGCGGCCTCGCAATGCTTGTTAATCAGGCCGCCGCGCAGTTTGAGTTATGGACGAATAAGACTCCCGCGCAAGACGTGATGCGAGAGGCTGCGGAAAAACAATTAATGAAAGCCGAATGAAGAACGTTGGCTAAATGCTGTGTGGAAGCTAACCCGATCAAACTATATAAACTTTCGTATTCGACATCTGAACTTTTATGCAGGAGCGTTACAGTCGCCAGATTTTATTTGAGCCGATTGGCAGAACGGGGCAAGATCGGCTGCTTGCGGCGCGCGTATTGATCGTCGGATGCGGCGCGCTCGGCTCGGCACAGGCCGAAGCATTGGCGCGCGCGGGAGTCGGGCATTTACGCATCGCGGATCGGGATTTCGTCGAGTGGTCAAATCTGCAAAGGCAAACGATGTTCACGGAAGAAGACGCGCGCAATCGTTTGCCGAAAGCGATTGCCTGCCACAACCGCATCGCGTCAATCAATTCGGAAATCAAAGTTGAACCCGAAGTCATTGACGTTAGCCGCAGTAACATCGAAAACTTGATCGCGGATTGCGACGTGGTGCTTGACGGCACGGACAATTTCGCAACGCGTTATTTGATTAACGATGCGTGCGTCAAACATCACATCGCGTGGGTCTACGGCGCGGCGGTCGCGTCTTACGGCGTGACGATGACGATTCGTCCGCAACAGACACCGTGCCTGCGTTGCATCTTCGAGGAAGCGCCTCCGGCGGCGTCCGCTCCGACGTGCGATACGACGGGCGTGATTATGCCGATCATCAGCGTCGTTGCCGCCGTGCAGGTAACGGAAGCTTTGAAGATGCTAACGGGACACGTCGAGAGCTTGCACAATTCTTTGATGCAGTTTGACGTGTGGCGCAACGAATGGCGGCGCATCGCGCTTGGGAAACCTTCTGCCGAATGCCGCACCTGCGCGCGGAATATTTATGAAACGCTGGAAGCCGAAACATCTGATACGGCAGCGATCCTGTGCGGGCGCGATGCGGTGCAGATTTCACCCACGCAGAAAACTAAAGTTGATCTGGCGTCACTCGCGTTGAAGTTGCGCGCGGCGGGTGAAGTTAATGTCAATGAATATCTTTTGCGCTTTCGTGCGGGAGATTACGAACTGACTGTTTTTCAAGATGCGCGCGCCATCATTCGCGGCACAAACGACATCGCCACTGCGCGCTCTTTATACGCGAGATACATAGGCTCTTAGACGTGGCTGCTAGACGTGACCGCGCGACGGTGAATGCGGTAGACTTTCATTGATGTTAAACAAGAAACTTTCCACGCACACCATTAACTCAATCACAATCTTTTTAGCTCTGGCTTTCTTCTCCGTTTCCATTCTTGCGAGCGAGCCTGTGGTTTGGGAAACGAATTCGCGCGAAGAAATTTTGCGTGGCGAAGCGCGCGGCGTCTCCGTTACAGACACTGGAACGTTGATGCTCGCGCCGAATTTAACGCAAGTCTTTAACACAGAGCAGCCGTATGTTTGGTCTTGCGCGATTGACGGGGCGGGCAACGTTTATCTTGGCACGGGACACGACGGACGCATCTACCGCGTCACGCCGGACGGCAAAGGCGCGCTCGTTTACGATTCGGCGGAATTAGATGTGACAGCACTCGCCATCGGGCGCGACGGTTCCGTCTTCGCTGGCACTTCGCCGGACGGCAAAGTTTATCGTATTGATCCGGCGACGAATCGCGCAGAAGTTTATTTTGAGCCGAAAGAAAAATATATCTGGTCGCTGGCCGTATTGCCGGACGGCGCTCTTGCAGTCGGCACGGGCGACAAAGGAAAACTGTACCGCGTGCGCGCGAAGGATGCTAAACCGGAAACTTCTCTGCTGATCGACACGACTCAAACGCATGTCATTTCGCTCGCCGTCAGCGCGAATGGAGATTTAATCGCGGGCACTGATCCGGGCGGACTCGTTTTGCGTATCGCGCCCGACGGCAAAGCGTTTGCGCTTTACGATTCATCTCTGCGTGAGATTCACGCGCTCGCCGCAGCGCCAGACGGATCGATTTACGCGCTCGCGCTCAGCGATGCAGCTTCGGGTACGCGTGCCGCATCGCCCGCACCCGCCACCTCTTCGGCCATGCCATCATCCGACGGAACTGCTTCGGGCGGCGGTAGTAACGTTACCGTCATGGCGGTTGATGAAAGCGGCGCGGCGATGCAGTTGCAACCCGTTACTCAGCGTACAAGCCGCAACGATTTATCGAGCGCACGCAGCGCAGTCTTTCGTATTCAGCCGGACGGCAACGCAGATGTATTGTGGAGTTCAAGTTCGATCACAGCTTTTGCCGTAGCCTTCACCGCGCAGTCAAACAGCGTTTTGATTGGCACGGCTGATAAGGGACGCGTCTATTCTGTGATGAACGATGGGCGCGCGACGCTTCTGCTGCAATCCACAGAGGGACAAATTTCAGCATTTGCTGCGCGCGGGCGCGAAGTGTTTGCGGCGTCGAGCAATGCTGGCAAACTCTTTCGCTTCGGTTCTGATGCGGCGAGCGAGGGAACTTACGAATCCACTGTGCGCGATGCCAAACTAATCGCTTCGTGGGGACGTATCTGGTGGCGCGGCGCGGGTCTTGTGCAACTGCAAACGCGCACCGGAAATACCGAAAGACCGGACACAACGTGGAGCGATTGGAGTGCGCCCTACACCGCTCCGGCAGGCGCGCAAGTGACAAGCCCGCGCGCGCGCTTTATCCAGTGGCGCGCGACATTGCGAAAAAGTCCGGCGACCGTTGTCGCTACTGCCATAAATAATTTTGCGGAAGATGCAAGCGCTCGTGTCGAGGATGTGAGTATCGCTTATCTGCCGCGTAACGTCGCGCCGGAAGTGTTGGCGATCACAACTTTGCCGGTTGGCGTCGGTTTGCAAACGGCGCTTCAAATGCAAACCGATCCGAACGTTGAATCCTCCGGGCTTGATCCATCGCTCTTTGGCCCCATCGCGCAGATTCCGCCGCGTCGTCTCTATCAACGCGGCGCGCGCTCATTGCAGTGGCAGGCCGAAGATCGCAATAACGATACGCTCGAATACGGCGTGTACTATCGTTCGTTGAACGAAAGCACGTTTCGTTTGTTGAAAGACAAATTGCGCGATAACTTTTACACTGTGGACGGCGCAGCGCTCGCAGACGGGCGTTACCTTTTTAAGATCGTCGCCTCGGATGCGCCCGACAATCCTGCCGGACAAGCATTGACAGGCGAACGCGCGAGCGAGCCGGTAGACATAGACAACACACCGCCCGTTGTGCGAAACGCAGGCGAGCCGCGCGTGGTTGGCGATCTGGCGCGCGTGCAGTTTGATGTGGAGGATGCGACGGGCATGGTCAAGCGCGCGGACGTGAGCGTTGACGGCAACGCGTGGCGCGCAGTGTTCCCGGACGACGGCATTGCAGACAGCCCGCGCGAACGTTATATGCTTGAGTTGCCGATCACGGGCGCAGGTGAGCACACGATCTCTTTGCGTGCCTTTGACGGAAGCGGAAATGTCGGTAGCCTGCGCGTCACGGTCAGGCGTTAACGTACAACGAAAGCGCGCGTTTGGGACATCCTAAATGGTGTACGATACGGTGCGGGAACGACGTAAAGCGTGCGGCGGTTACTATTTGGCGGGCGATTTAATTAGGAAACGGGTTCGCGCGGTGCGTGGCATTAAGCTTGCTAAGTTGTGAAGGCAGCGCGTTTTATCTCCCTCCTATGCGCGCTCATGTAAAGTCAGAAGCATGAGGAGGAAAAGTAATATGAATAACATTAAGCAAGCGTTGACGGCCGCCGCAATGATTTGCCTGTTAGTATTTAGCGCATCTGCGCAAGACCGTGATAAGCAAAAGCCGCCGCCAAAGCAAGAAACGCCGAGGGTAGTTCCTTCTGAAAAGAAGACGCCGCCCGCCAACGATCAGGGCGACAAAAAAAAGGAAGACAAGCGGGGAAAGCCTTAAGGTGGCGACCACAGCATTTTAAGAAGATCGCTACCACAAGAATTTTTCAACAATAAAGCCTGCGCAAGCTAAACACTTTGCGTAGGCTTTATCTTTTTAAGCGCAGGACGGAGACAATGTCTGCGTCTACAAAAACTCGCTTCAACGTCTTCAATTCAGCACGCCGCCGCAAGCAACTAAAGTATTCGGAAAGAGATGTTTTCCATTTGCGATAAAACTTTTGTGTAGTTGGTGCCCGCTGTAGGACTCGAACCTACGACTTCACGCGTGTGAAGCGTGCGCTCTACCACTGAGCTAAGCGGGCATTTCTGAGGATAAAAAGACGCGACATGCTAGCAAGAGGCAACTTGAGCGTCAAGCAATCTCAAAAGCATGACCGGCATCGTGCCTTGCTATTCACAGAGCCGGATCACTCGCTGACGCGGGTTGCTCATCATTAACGCGAATGTTACTAATATTGCTGTCAATATAATAATGATGGCTTCCGGTTGCGCCGACGCCTTCGGTCTGCTGTGGATCGGCATTGGCGCTATAGAACGCGGTTTGGCTTCCAGAGCCTTTCGGTCGCACCTTCATTGTGAAGATATATCCTTGCACGACGGGCGCTTCTCCGGTGAACTTGTCGTTGAGATACCCTGCCTTAACCAATTCGTCAAACGTTCCGTAGTTACCGCGCTTGTCCTGCGCATAGCTGATCTGTTCCTTCTTGATCGCTTCGAGCGTGCCGATAGCATTCGTCTGGTTTGCTTTACGAATGGCTCCCTGATAAGCGGGAACGATGATGGCAATCAAGATACCGATAATGGCGACGACGATAAGAAGTTCGATGAGCGAGAAACCGCGTTCATTTGACTGTCGTTTAGTACCGTATGGCATACACATTTCCTCCGAATTACTTCACGCGCCGGACGCTTCACAGTTCCGAAAAGAAACTCCAAGCATATTGAAAAGAAGTAACAATCTCAATTCCGGCGATTCCGTATATTACAATAGACGCGCCGCCCGCGTCATCCACCAAAAGGTAATCGGCATCCTCGCCCGCGCGAGTTGCACGAAGGGTAATGAAAGCGCGTTTAATGGCGGCGAGCGCGTGGCCGTAGCATGTAGAACGCCGAAGCATGTAGAATGCGACGAAGCGATAGAGCGTAGATAAGGATGCTTTGATGAGACAATTTCAAACGGCGAATAGCGACAGTGTAACGCTTGCCAACGATACGGGCGAGAAAATCCGGCAACTCCAGACGGCTATCGAGAGCGTCATCAAAGGCAAGCCCGAAACCGTGCGGCTCGCGCTCGTCGCTTTGCTCGCGGGTGGTCATCTCTTAATTGAAGACGTGCCGGGTGTGGGAAAAACCACGCTCGCTCAATCTATGGCGCGCGCGCTCGATTGTGAGTTTCAACGCATACAATTTACTTCCGACCTGCTGCCTTCGGATGTGATCGGCCTCTCCGTTTATAATCAGCGCGCGGGCGAATTCGAGTGGCGACCCGGCCCCATCTTCGCCAACATCGTGCTCGCAGACGAAATCAACCGCACGACGCCGAAAACGCAATCCGCGCTCCTTGAAGCAATGGCCGAAGGCCACGTCACCGTCGAAGGCACGACGCGCAAACTGCCCGCGCCCTTTATCGTCATTGCGACGCAGAATCCGATTGAACATCACGGCACATATCCTTTACCCGAATCACAGCTTGATCGTTTTATGCTGCGATTGCGCGTCGGCTATCCGGGCGTCGAAGACGAAAAACAAATCCTGCGCGAACGCGAACGCGCAGAGCCGCTCGACGAACTTCGCCCTGTGATGACGGGCACGGATGTTTTAGAGTTGCAGCGAAGAGTCGCGGAAGTTTCCGTTGACGATGCGCTTGTTGATTATCTGATGCGGATTGTTTCGGCGACGCGCGCGTCAGAGATGCTCGATCTGGGCGTCAGCCCGCGCGGAACGCTCAGTTTGTTTCGCGCGGCGCAGGCGCTGGCCGTCACAGAAGACCGTACTTACTGTGTGCCGGACGACATCAAGCGGCTCGTGCTGCCCGTCTTCGCGCATAGGCTGGTCGTCAGCTCGCGCTTTTCCTCGCACCTACGCCGCAGCGAAGAAGCCGAAGCCGCGCTGCATGAAATAATGAAGACGATCAGCGTCCCACTCTGATAAAGCAAACGATGAACGAAGACGAACGATGAACGCGACGCAATGAATGGGAAAGGTAAATAACCATAGGTTAGTGTGCTTTCGCTATTCCTAATGAGTATTGATATGAGCAAAATCGCAGAGCAACTTGGCGACGTAGTCGAAATCAACTTGAATACTGACCAGCCTACAATACCAGCGGCTGTGACTCGTGGTTTGCATCTTGCCCCGAATGATATTCTTGTGATTAAAGAAACCGATAAAAATATTCTTCTCGTGCCTTTAGAAAGATCAATGCCTTCAACTACTGCTAAAAGCAAACTTGAAGTTGCCAGATTAAGAGTTGGCAGTGGTGGGCGCAGCCGTATTCCATTACATGTTTTAGAAGCGGTAGGCGGAAAGATAGGTGGCAAGCTAAAACTAATTCGCGGTGTCGGAAATTTTAAGATTGAAGCAGAGTTTGATGAAATAGATGGATTGTTCGCTTCAGTAATAAAAGAGGAGATAGCTCAAAAGAAAAGACAAGCGCATATCAAACGTATCACGAAATGCTTAACGGAAGCTCAGGCTTGGTTGGCGGAAGCAAGAAAATCGGTTGAGAAGCTGTCCGAAGGTGACACGAATGAACATCTCAGTCGTGCAATTCAGCAAGCTGCTCAGCAAATTGGTATCGCAAAATATTTTAGTGCTTAGTGCAAACGAGGGTGAGCCGATGCCGTAATCTAATAACTCCTTGCAGCGACAATTCGACAGCATTTCTTTCATCATTACCTTGTTCCATAATGCTGTGTGCTGCTCGTGCGGGACGGCTCAATTCTAAGAAGCTGTTTGAAAATTCCGAGAATTGCGCTGAAAGCGCATCAGGAAAGTAGCCAGAGGTGAAACCTCTGGAAGATGGTGGAAGGACATCGCGCATTGCAGATGCGCCAAGACAGCTTGGCGCGCCTTCAGCGCGGAAACATTCGATTCAACCAAACCGGACGTTTCACGCCCGGCTACTTTCTCGTCGCCGCTTCGCGGCTCAAAAGGAATTTTCAAACAGCTTCTAAGGTTAGTTTCACCGATTCATTTCATCGCTTGTAAATTATCGCTTCCACATCATGTCTCTCAAGGAAAAGCTGCCGCCGCACCTACGCGAATTCAGAGGGTGGCGCAATGCCATTCTTGGTACGCTGCTCGTCTTATGCGGCTTGGCTTCCGCGCTCGTGGCGATGATCGCGCGGCGGCTAATGGCGGGCATTTTGGGCAGCTATCATCACTGAAACCATAGAGATGATCTACAGCGTTAATGCTACACTACGTCTATGGAGTTTGAGTGGGATGAAGAAAAAGCGGCAGCGAATCTTGCCAAACATGGAGTTTCTTTTGAAGAGGCAATATCCGTCTTTGATGATCCGCTTTATGTTGACTTTTATGATCCTGACCATTCCCTTAATGAGCATCGCTATATTCTCATTGGTGAGTCCCAACAATGGCGCTTGTTAATTATCTCGTACACCGAACGAGATGCTGTAACCCGTTTAATTGGTGCTAGAGAAGTGACCCGAAGTGAGCGAGAAATGTATGAAGAAGGTTGAAACTGAAATGAATGATGAACTCCGGTCAGAATATGACTTGAAGAGTTTGCGCATAAGGAAGTTCGGTTCCGGGCGGAAAAGTTTTGGTAGCGTGGTTCGTCTAGAGCCTGATGTCTCACAAGCGTTCCCAAATGCGGAAGCAGTAAATGAGGCACTACGCTTTCTGATTAGAGTCACGAAGGAAAATAAGGCAAGCTTTCAGTAACCCAAAGGCGCTGCTCGACAACTCATTCGAGCCGACCGATAGCATAGCTCTCATGCTTGTCTCTGCAAATCAAGTTGAATGCTTCATCCGGTAATACATTCACAGCAGAGCTTCTCGGAGCCGCAGCATGACAAGTCCCTAACAGCCGAACGCTGGCTGCGAGCCTTTCATCAATCTTTGTTTCATCGCTTCACTGATCGTTAGTAAATTCCGTTTCCACATCATGTCTCTCAAGGAAAAGCTGCCGCCGCACCTACGCGAATTCAGAGGGTGGCGCAATGCCATTCTTGGTACGCTGCTCGTCTTATGCGGCTTGGCTTCCGCGCTCGTGGCGATGATCGCGCGGCGCGGCGGAGACTTTTCGCTCGCAAGTTTAGCTTCCATTGCATCGCTCGTTTTCGTGGCGCTGATTTCGCTGCTTGTCGTGCCGCCGCTTGTGCGTTCGGCGCGCAGGGAAGTGACGGGTTTCGACTTTCCGTTTGCGATCACGGCGGGCGGGCTAGTTTTTCTGGGCATCATCGGCATCGTCGCCTTCGCCGCGTGGAATACCGGCAACAATCTACTGTTCATGGTTTTTTCGGTGCTCGCCTCGACGCTTTTTGTCGCATGGGTAGCAGCGCGCGCAACCCTGAGCGATCTGGTCGTCTCGGCGCGTTTCCCGGATCACATCTTCGCAGGCGAGATTGCTCCCGTCATCGTTACACTACGCAACGCGAAAAGACTTTTGCCTTCGCTCTCCGTGCTTGTCGAAGCGCGCAGCCCCGTCGGTGAATCAATGGGCGCGAATAAAAAACGCGCGTCCCGTAAATTCGAGAAACGCCCGCTCGCGCATTTCACATACGTCCCACGCCGCGCCGCCGCAGAGCAACGCATCGAACAACTCTTTCCAACGCGCGGCCACGTGCTCATCACAGGCTTTGAACTTTCGACGCGCTTTCCCTTCGGCTTTTTTCGTCGCCGCACACGCCTGCGCGCGCGCAATGTTGATCTAATCGTTTACCCGAAACTCGAAACCGTCGGCGACGAACTGCACTTGCTGCCGATGAACGCCGGACGCAAAGCTTCCGCCAGACGCGGCGCGGGACACGATCTATTAGCCCTGCGCGATTATCAACCGCAGGACGATCTACGTTACGTCGATTGGAAAGCGACGGCGCGCTCCAGCCGCCTCGTCGTGCGCGAATTCATGGCCGAAGACGAACGCCGTATTACCATCGCATTGGATACGCGCATCGTGTGTGAAGGAAATGAAAAAGATTTAATCGCGCGCTTTGAACGTGGCGTGACGCTCGCCGCCTCTCATGTTGCGCACTTTGTGGATGAACAAGCCGAAGTGCGCCTCACGCTCGGCGAAGACGCAGGACTTTACGGCAAAGGCCGCGATCATCTCTACGACTGTCTTAAACGGCTCGCGTTGATTACGCCGCACTTTATCGCCGCTGCCGCAAGCGACGAAGATGATCTCGCCCGCCTACCTGCGCATACTTATGCCAACGTCGCTTCAACAACTGCTGATCCAGACTACAGCATTCTGCTCACGACCGCTGCGCCCGGTTCGACTCCCGCAGACATCTGGCGCAAGGCACATGTGATTTATCTTTAGGATGGACGTGACGTGTGATTGCCAGCGACTTTGACGCAATCAAGATTGGCGAGGATTTCGTCTGCAGCTTTTTCACCGCTGCGTATGGAATCTGGAATGCCCGCGCCGCCGTAAGCATTGCCCGCAAGCTTGAGCGTCGGGAAACGCGCGAGTCTGTTATTGATACGCGCGATCTTTTCGAGGTGGCCTAAATGATACTGCGGCATCGAACGCGGCCATTTTTCGATGAGCGAAAAAAGCGGCGCTTTTTCGATGCCGAGCAGCAAACGTAAATCTTCGCGCACCGTCGTTAGCATACGATCTTCATCGAGCGCGAAATTTTCCGGCTGCAACGCGCCGCCGACAAACGCGCGCAACAGCACGCAATCTTTCGGCGCGCGATGTGGGAATTTCACGCTGCTGAACGTGCAGGCAAGCGTCGCACGTTGTTCGATCACGGGCGAAACAAATCCGAATCCGTCAAGCGCGTGCGGCACATCCTCGCGCCTGTAAGCAAGATTAATCGTCGCCGTCGAAGCGTAAGCAATTCCGTCCAGTTCATCCGACAAAGGCTTATCAATTTCACGTAATAGATCAGCCGCCGCGTAGGTTGGAAGGGCAAGGCAAACTGCGTCCGCTTCAATTGTTCCATACGCGCCGGTGCGTATCATCCAACGCTGCGCCGCGTCATCGAAACAAATTGCTTCGACAGGTGCATTCACTCGCACACTCGCCTCCGGCAACTTTGCAGAGACGGCATCAACAAGCGTCTGCATTCCCTCCCTGAATGAAAGAAACAAACTGTAACGTGCGCCGCTTGTGCCACGCGATGTTTCGATGCTTTGTTTGCGCCGCGCCCGCCACATCGCACGAATCAAACTTCTGTGCGCGCTTTCCATCTCCAGAAAACGCGGCATCGTCGCGCGCAAACTCAATTGCTCAGGGTCTGCAGTGTAAATGCCGCCGACCATCGGTTGCGCGATACGTTCGAGCGCTTCTTGACCAAACCTACGCCGCACGAACTGCGCGAGACTTTCATCGTCGCTGCCATTTGCTTGCGCGCGTTTCGGCAACACTAGATCGAGCGCCATACGCGCCTTGCCACTCCAACTGAAAACCCCGGATGTGACAAAAGGCCAGAAGCGCGACGGCGCGAGAAGTTGAAAACCTTCGGGCACGGCATGTAATTTTCCGCCGCGCACAATAAAGCTACGACGGTGCGCCGTGTTGGTTTCGCTTAATTGATCGCTGATCCCGACGCGTCCGGCGAGCGCAATTGCTTCCGGCTTTTCGGAGATAAAAGAATCGGGGCCGCCTTCGAGCAGAAAGCCATCGCGCCTGTGCGTGCGAACGATACCGCCGAGCCGCCCGCTCGCTTCGAGCAATAAAATTTCGAGCGAAAGCTTTTCCGACGCGCGTCGTTCAATTAAACGGTGCGCTGCCGCAAGGCCGCTGATGCCGCCACCAACGACAACGATTCTTCGCGTGTTATTTTGGCGCGATTCAATCATCGTATGGCAGCAACAGGAGTTGTGTGCGTTTGATTTGTGACGGGTCTTGTCGCGCTCATTAAGCAGCAATCTGCCGGGCATACGTCATGATTCGCGCCGCGTGTGCCGAGCGCGCGCCGCACAGGATTTTCAGTCATTCGTTCGAGAATCAATTCGCGTATCATCTTGATGAATGCAGGATGCGTGCCGACTGTGGCCGCGCGAATCATGTTCAAACCAATTTCTTCCGAAAGTTGGCGCGCTTCCGTGTCCAGATCATAAAGCACTTCCATGTGGTCGGAGATGAAACCGACGGGCGCGACGACGACATCCGTAACGCCGTCTGCTTTTAATTGTTTGAGATGATCGCAGATGTCCGGCTCTAGCCATGCTTGCGCGGGCGATCCGCTGCGGCTTTGAAAAACGAGTCGCCATTGTGCATGGTCAAGCCCTCCGGCAATCAATCGGCATGTCTCTAAAAGCTGATCCGTATAAGCACAATTCGATGCCATTGATTGCGGAATGCTGTGCGCCGTGAACGCGATGTGTGCCGCCGCGCGCCTTTCTGCGGGAATCTGCTGAAGCGCCGCGCGTAGGTTTTCGATGTTCGGTTCGATGAATCCGGGATGATTATAAAAGACACGCAGCTTGTCTATCTGCAAATCACTTGCGTCTGCTTGTGCTTGCGCGCGCGAGATGTCTTCGCGGTATTGCCTGCAACCGGAATACGAACTATAAGCCGACGTGACAAAAGCAAGCGCACGCTTAACGCCATCGTTCTTCATTTGTCGCAAAGTGTCTGCGAGCAATGGATGCCAATTGCGATTGCCCCAGTAAACAGGTAAGCGCAGCCCATTTTCCTTCAACTCCGCTTCAAGCGCTTGGATCAATTTTCGATTTTGCTCATTGATCGGGCTGACGCCGCCGAACAGTTCGTAGTGATGCGCGACTGTGTGCATTCTTTCGGGCGGCACGTTTCTGCCGCGCAGTACGTTTTCGAGAAACGGCATCACGTCGTTCATGCCTTCCGGCCCGCCGAAAGAAACAATTAATATTGCGTCGTAAGATTGATTCATAAGAAGTTTAACGTAATGGAAGTTTAATGCTTTACCGTCGGCTCATTTCATGCACCGCGTCAACGAGTGCGATGACGTTATCAACGGGCGTTTCAGGTAAGATGCCGTGCCCCAGATTGAAGATGTGTCCGGGACGATTAGCAGCTTGATCGAGAATGCGCCTTACTTCGCCGCGCAGGAAATCTTTATCGGCGAGGAGCGCCAATGGATCAAGGTTTCCCATCACCGCGACATCGCCGAGGCGTTGCCAGCCATCGTTTAAGTTGCCGCGCCAATCAAGACCGATCACATCGCCGCCCGCTTCGTTCATCGCTTCTAAAAGCGTCGCCGTGCCTGTGCCAAAATGTATGACGGGCGTGCCGCGCGTGATGTTTTCGATCACGTCGCGCGTGTGCGGCAAAACGTATTCGCGGTAATCGTGAAGGCTCAGACAGCCGACCCACGAATCGAAAAGCTGCACGGCCTGCGCGCCCGCAGCGATCTGTGCATTCAAGTAACGCGCCAGCGAACGAGCGATGCGCGACATCATTTCATGCCACGCGCCAGCGTCCGTGTACATCAAGCGTTTGGTGTGAAGATAATTCTTCGATGAGCCGCCTTCGATAATGTAAGAAGCGAGCGTGAAGGGCGCGCCCGCGAAACCGATCAGCGGCAAATCGGCTTTCAGCGCGCGCCGTGTCTGGCGAATCGCTTCCAACACGAAATCGAGCGCGTCCATTGATTCGACTTCACGCAGGCGATCAACGTCCGCGCTCGTGCGTATAGGGTTGTGAAGCTGCGGGCCTTCGCCTTTGGTGAATTCAAGTTCGATGCCCATCGGTTCGACGATCAACAAAATGTCTGCGAAGATAATCGCCGCATCAACACCCAAACGCTCGGCAGCGTAAACCGTTACTTCCGTCGCAAGTTCGGGAGTTTTGCAGAGTTCGAGAAACGTCGTGCGCGCTCGCACTTCACGATACTCCTGCATGTAGCGCCCGGCCTGCCGCATCAACCAGATCGGCGTATACGGCACAGGCTCGCGGCGGCACGCGCGCATAAACGGGCTGTCTTGAAGCAAGGCCGTATTCGCGTTTTGTTCTTTCGTGACGATTGTTTCTATTGTTTCTTCAGTCATACATTACAGAATTCAAATCCAGCGCAGACGAACGTGCGGCGCAAAATTTCGCGCGGCAGTAAAAGTCGCGTCCTGCAAATTGATTTTCATGTGCGATTAATAGCTTTACAATATAATCCTGTACGCGCGTTTACTCCAAACCGACAGGCCACTGGCGAACGGCGAACATAACGTTGAAAATAGTTGCCACAAAGTGAACGCGGGCGGTGTTAGCACATAGGAAGCGGCGAAATGAGCGTACAAGCGACAATGCCTGCGGGATCGGTGACACGCACATCAGACATGAAGACCGCAGCGACGACGGCAGCAGTAAAGGCAACGGTTGGCTTCGATGAAGCTTTTGTGCTGCATCACCGCGCTGTCTATCGCACGGCTTATGCGCTTGTGCGCGACGCGGCGCATGCGGAAGACATCGCGCAGGAAGTCTTTCTCAAATTTTATCGCCACATGGAAAGCGCGCCCGGTGAAGAGCTTTTGCGCGCGTGGTTGCTGCGCGTCACGATCAATCATGCGCGCAATTCATTACGCGGGCAATATCGCGCAGTGACGCGCGAAGAGGAATACGCGCGTGATGAAATCCGGCGTTGCGATGCAGCGCCCGCGCCCGACGATGAATACGAGCGGCGTGCAGAGATCGAAGCCGTCGGACGCACGCTCGATGATTTGGGCGAACCGACGCGCAGTTGTTTGTTGCTCAAGCAGCAGGGGCTTTCGTATCGTGAAATAGCCGCTGCGCTGTCAATCAAGGAAACGAATGTTGGAAGCCTCATCGCGCGCGGGCGCAAAGAGTTTTTGCGTGTGTACGGAAAGATCGGAGGAACGCGATGAAGTGTCCTGATGAATTAGTTCTGCAAAGCTACGTGGACGGCGAATTGCTCGCAGGGGAATCGAAAGCAGTAACGGCGCACGTTAGCTTTTGCGTTGTTTGCGATACTGCGATAAACGAAATCAAAAGCGAAACGGCTCTGCTCGACGCGGCGCTTGAGCAAACGTTCTTTGCTTCGCCGCCGACGGAACATTTGCGAGCGCGTATAGACGCCGCCATCGCTGCCGAAACTAATCAAACGATTGGTGACGTTAAGGGAACATCACGCGGCGTCGGGCGACTCGGTAATTGGCGAGATTCTGTGATCGCATTTTTCGCTCGTCCCGCGCATCAATTCGCAGCCTTCGCCTGTCTCGCCGCTGTGCTATTGATCGGATCGTTCTTCTTTTTCACGCAAGCGCCACGCACAATAACGCAAGTCGCGATGAATACGGGCGACACACATTCCGTTGCACACGCGCCGGACATTGTTAATACGCCGACACAAAAACATGGCGTAGAATCAATCATGCCTGACAATATAAGGGACACGAAAAGTCGTGTGAACCGCAATGCTGGCTTATCGCCGCATGACGTGAAAGTTACGCAAACGCATCTGATAAAGCATCAACACGCGCGAGATATTCCGAGCGCTGAAGTTATCGCTGCGCGCTATCAGCCGTCTACGGCGGAAACTTCTTTGCCGGGCGAGCAGAGTTATCTAAAAGCCATCGCGTCGCTTTCGGGCGCTATCGAAGTGGAGGACGGAAACGCTTTGCCTTCGCCCGCGCGCGCCGAATACAAACGTAATCTGGCGTTGGTCGATGAAGTGATTGCCGCGACGCGACGCGAGGCCATACGCCACCCGCGCGACACGGACGCGACGGAATTTCTACTCGCCGCTTACCAGAGCAAACTTGACCTGCTGGACACGATTGCCAGCGCGTCGCGTTGAACGAAGCAGAAGGCATCCTGTGATTCTTTTGATGAGAAAAGCTACAACGTGTATCTTCGCGCTCGTCTGTATCGTCGCAAGCATGTGCGACGCGCCTGCCTTCACGCTGAAGAACAAAAATGCGGCGATTATTGCGCCGGAAAACCAGGCAGTCGAGCGCACGTTAGTGGCTGATCCGTCCGTTGTCGTAACGATGTGTGTTGCTTCCGGCAATATCATTGTGCGCGGCTGGGATCAACGCGAAGTTCGCGCCGCGTCCGCCAACGCCGCAGACATTCTGTTGCAGCGTTCCGGCGAAAGTAACGCTTCGTCTCCGGCCACGCGCCTTGAAGTCACGGTCATTGATTCGACTAGCAACGGGCGGCGACGCGAAGGTAATTGCTCGGCGTACAGCGACGTTGTGTTGAACGTGCCGCGCGGCGCAAGCCTCGAACTGAAAACAATCAGCGGCGACATACGCATCGAAGACGTGGCCGAAGTGCGCTTGCAAACCGTCAGCGGCACGACGCGCGCGCGCCGGATTGGTAAAGGCATCGAAGCAGTGAGCGTCAGCGGCAACATGTACCTGGAAGATTCGAGCGGAGCGGCGCGCCTTCGTTCCGTCAGCGGCACAATCGAAGCGCGAGGTTTGACTGCTTCGACATCGGGCGATGATCTGGACATTAATTCAACGAGCGGTACAATTAATCTCGAACGCATCGGGCAAACGCGTGTCGAAGTTTCTACAGTGAGCGGACGGATTAACATGGCGGGGCCACTCGCGCGCGGCGGGCGCTATCGCTTCAAAACTCTCAGCGGCAACGTCGATCTGCTTTTACAGCATGACGCGTCGTTTCAATTCAACGCGCGCGTTTCTCGTGGCGGCGATATTCTTCTCGACAATCTCCCATTCAACTTCACGTCTGATGGTTCGCGTTCGGCATCGCGTTCCGTTAACGGCATTTTCGGGACGGGCGACGCCACACTCACGCTCTCATCCTTCAGCGGCACGCTGCGCCTTCGCCGCCAATAAGCGCAACTCGTCGTTCTCATTCAGCGATATTCACACCACTAAAAATTTCCTGCCACAAAACAGGCACGCGTGGTGTTCTCAACTTAGAACACTAAACGCTTGCGACGAATCAAGCGCGCAAAAGGAAACGGATGATGCAACGAAAGAAATCGAAGTGCCGTGTCAGCTTAATATGTTGTTGCATACTCGTTTGTGCGACTGCTTTGCGAGCGCAAACGTCTTCAATGGATACCGTGCTGGCACATCAATATTTTGAGGAGGCGGAGCAAATCTGTCGCGCGGATAACGGCAAGCTCTGGGGCGTTTCGTTGTGCGCGCCCATGCTTTTCGTTGATCGCAAGACGCGTTTGATCGTCGCCAACAAAAGCGATGCGGAAAATCATTTGACGAAAGATGGAAATGTTTTCACAGGGCATTTGCCGGAACGTGTGAACATTGCGAACACAGCGATCAATTGGGCTGGAACACGTTGGGCGATGATCTTGTGGCCGCTGCCTGAAAATGAATTTGAGCGCGCGGGATTGCTGGCACACGAATCGTGGCATCGCGTACAGGACGCGCTCAAGTTGCCCGGCTCGATGCCCACCAATGCTCATCTGGATTCAACGCAGGGACGCCTCTGGCTGCAACTCGAATGGCGTGCGCTCGCGTCGGCCTTAACAACAAAGGGTGATAAGCGTCGGGCAGCGGCAAAGAATGCGTTGACGTTTCGCGCGTATCGTCGAACATTGTTTCCGCAGGCGGACGCGGAAGAGCGCGCTCTGGAGATGAACGAAGGTCTCGCCGAATACACGGGCGTGAAATTGAGCGGCAGGCCAAACCCAGCGCAGTACGCCGCAAGTCAACTGAAAAGAGCTGAACAAAAGGAAACGTTCGTGCGTTCTTTCGCTTACGCTTCGGGGACTGCTTATGGAATTCTGCTCGACGAAACGGGTGCGGCGTGGCGCAAGAATTTGCAGCCAAGCGATGATCTCGGATCACTGCTGCAAAAAGCCTTTTCGATAAATCTGCCGCCGGACATCAAGCGGGAAGCAGAAGATGCTTTTAAGCTTTACGGCGGCGAAGCGCTTCTCATCGCCGAAAATGAGCGCGAGAAAAATCGGCAGCAGCGCCTCAAGCCGTATCGCGCGAGCCTTGTGAATAATCCTGTGCTCGCAATCCCGCTGCAAAAAATGAACATGCAATTTAACCCGAACAATCCTTTGCCGCTCGACAAACACGGCACGATTTATCCTGACATCAGAATCGTTGATGCGTGGGGCGTGCTGACGGTTGCGCAGGGAGCGCTGGTGAATCCGACGTTCACAATTGTGTATGTTTCAGCGCCAATTGAGCAGCGCGCGCGGGCGTTGCGCGGAAATGGCTGGACGCTCGATTTGAATGACGGTTGGACAATCAAACCGGGCGCGCGCAAAGGCGATTACGTCTTGCAGAGAAACGACACGAATCAGGTTCATACACGAAACTGAGTTCAAACACGAAATTAATTTCACCCCTAAACTTTAGAGAGAGAAAACGAAAAGGAGTTCGTCCACCATGAAAAGAAATTTAATCAACTTCGCGCTCGCCTGTGTCTTGCTGTTGGCCTTCGCTTCAATTGCGGCGGCGCAGGACTTTCAGAAATCTTACCGCCTCAGCGCGGGCGGCAACGTTTCTATACGCAACGTGTCGGGCAACATCAAAGTCGCGGGCTATGATGGCGATCAAGTGATTGTTCAAGGCTTCCGCGAAGGGCGCGACCGCGAGCAAGTGCAGATCGAAGATTTAAGCAGCGGCAATCGCGTCGAACTGCGCGTGCGCTATCCAGACTGCCATTATAATTGTCAGGCGAGCGTGCGTTTTGATGTTCGTGTGCCGCGCAGCATCAAACTCAACCTTGATCCGATCTCGACGGCGAGCGGCAATATTGACGTGGACAACGTTGCAGCGGGCGAAGTGCGCGTCAGCACTGCGAGCGGCGACGTGCTGTTAAAGAATACTTCCGGCGCGATTAGGGCGACGACAGCGAGCGGCGAAATGCGTGTACGCGATGCAATCGGCACGGTTTCGGCGCAGAGCGCGAGCGGCAACGTCGAAGTTGACATCGCCAGACTTGAAGGCACGGATGACATGAAGTTTTCTTCAGCGAGCGGCGACGTTAACGTGCGTTTGCCTGTTAACTTGGACGCGGACGTTGATATGTCCACGGCGTCCGGTTCGGTGAAGACAACGTTTCCTTTGCAAATCGAAAAGCGCGAATACGGCCCCGGCAGCCACGCGCGTGGACGCATCGGCAACGGTTCGCGCCGCCTGCGCGTGTCCTCCGCTTCCGGCAACGTGAGTTTGACAAGCTTGTAACACTATTGTGGATGCGCAGAAGTAATCACCAAAACGCTGGCAAGACATCTTGCGCCTGCTAAAACAAAACGATGGCCGTTTACTTGAGATGTGACCGGCCATCGTTATTTTGTAGAATCAGGGACAAAGCCGCTTCCCGCGTTGCTATTGAAAGACTCGTTCGACGGGAACGATGGTCACGTCTTCGGGTTTGACATTAATCTTGAACGCTTCGATTATTTTATCTTCGTCCGTAATCTCCTTTGACTTTGGCGAATTGTAAGTGATCGGCGAAGGCTGATTGCCTGTAATCTGGTCGCGTAAAGCTTCTGCATCTTTCGTGACCATTACAATCTGCATCGAGTCGGATTTGAGATGCTTGCGAATCACGCGGTTAACATCTTCGAGCGTGAGTTTAGCGAGGCTCTCGCGCATGTAAGCATTGAAATCCTTTGTGCCGTAATAGCGACTGTCGAGCGCGTAGCCGAGTTGCGCGTCCTGTGTTTGCGTCAGCACGTTGGAATATTTCGATAGAAATTCGCGCGTCGCTTCAAAGGCTTCCGGCGACATGCCTTCGCGCGTCAGTTTGTCGAATTCGTAAAGGGCTGCGCGAAGCGCAAAGTGTGCGTTCTTAGGCTCGACGGGGCGAATCCAGATTTGGAAAATCTGTGACGAACGTGAGAGATTCGGATCGGGCGTGAATTGAAACATGCCGCGCGGGAAATATTCTATGTACGCGTAATCGCCGTAGTTGAGGCCGCGCGCTTCACGCAGACGCTGGTACAAATAACTGTTCGACGAGCGATGCTGTCCAAGGTATGACGCGACGAGCGCGAGCGCAGGATAATCCGCATCGCCGCGTTTGACTGAAATCGGAAAGCCCAGCGAAATTCCCGTCGAGCGCGTTTCGCGTTTGATGATTTCGATGTGCGTGCCGGAAGCGAGTTTCGGTGCGTCAAACTTTTTTCTGTTTGAGTTGTCTGCCGGAAGTTTCGCAAAATCCGCTCCGACTTTCTGCTCGAATCCTGTTGGATAACCGCCCGCCAAGCCCAGTACGAAGTTTGCCTGCGTGTAATTCTTTTTGTAGAAATCACGCACGTCATCGAGCGTCAGCTTCTCAAGCGAATTGACTGCGCCGACGTTGTGATGCCCGTAAGGTTGTCTGGCGTAGATGATGTTATAGAGTTCTTCTTTGCCGAGTTCTTCGTCGTTGCCTTCGCGCAGTGTAGTTTTGAGGAAGTTCAGCGCGTCGGTTTTCAAACGCGTGAAATCTTCCTGACGAAATCCCGGATCGAGCAACATCTGTCTAATCAATCCGTAGTAGCGATCAAGGTTGTCAACGTGCGTTGTGCCTGTGAAAGCGGTTATTTCTTTATCTATTTGCGAATCGAAAGATGTCGCTATCGGATACATCTGTTCGACGATTTGATCGTAAGAGAGCGTGCGCGTGCCGCCCTTTGCGAGCATGGCAGCAGTTAAAGCCGCGACGCCTTCTTTGCCGGGCGGATCATAAGCCGCGCCGGTCATAAACAGAATACGGAAAGTGACGAGCGGCGAGCGATTGGGTTGCAGCACTGCGCTCGAAAGTTTCGTTGCCATAGAATTCGGTGCGCGCGCGCGCGCGTAAGTTTGGAAGAAAAGCGCGACGGCGAGAATCGCGATTAGCATTCTCGCCGGAGAAATTTGCATGTTGTTTTTGCTGATGACTCGCATTATTTCGCACCTCCGTTGCTTGCCGCGAGAGTGACGATGCTGCGGTTGTTATCTGTGAAATAACGCGAAGCGGCGACGCGTATGTCTGCGGGCGTGACTTGGTCATAGAGCGAGAAAAGTTTGTTGAGTGTCTCCGGCGTGCGGCGCAGGGCGACGAATTCTGCGAGCGCGCTGGCGATGCTTTCGCTGCTGTCCATCGAAAGCGCGAAGCCGTAACGCAGGCGCGAGCGTGTCGCGTCCAGCTTTGCTTGCGGCACACGTTCCGTCGTATAGCGCTTGAACGTTGCTAAGATTTGATCGCGGACGTAATCCATATCTTTCGCATCCTTAACGCGCGCGTAGATCGTGAATAGTTCCGGGTCTGCGCGATTGGCGAAAGAGACATCGAAGGCATCAACTTTTTGTTCTTTCAAGACGAGGCGCTGGTAAAGTTCGGAGTTTTCGCCAAAGGCAACGGGCGCAAGCAGATCAAGCGCGGCTTTCTCTTTGTTTGTGTCTGAATAAGCGGGGCCGCGAAACGCGATGGCGACGTAAGGCAAGGTCGGCGAAGTCCAATCGATGTTTGCGGTGCGCGGCGCGTCCTGCGCAGGTTCTTTGGGAATCTGCGGCGCATAATTGCCGCGTTTCCAATCGCCGAAATACTTTTGCACGAGCGGTAAAGTTTGTGCGCGCGTCAAATCGCCGACAAGCACGATGGTGACGTATTCCGGGCGATAGTAACGCTTGTAGAATTCGAGACTGTAATCGTACTGGTTCTTCATGTCCTCTATGTCTTTGATGTAGCCCATCGTGGTGTGCGAATAGGTGTGCTGCTTGTAGGCTGTTTCGCGCAGCACTTCAAAGAGTTTTTGTTCTGGGTTGGCGCTGTTTTTGTTGTACTCGCCGAGCACCGCCAGCGTTTCCGTTTTGTAACCGGCGACGGGATATTTGAGACGCTGGAAACGATCCGCTTCAAGCTGCATCACTTTGTCCAAATCTTCTTTCGAGAAAACTTCGTGATAGACGGTGCGGTCATCCGTTGTGTAAGCGTTCGAGGATGCTCCGGCGCGCTTCAAGATTTCGTCGCGCTGTGCGGCGGAATAATTTTGGCTGCCGCGAAACATCAAGTGCTCGAAGAGATGCGCGTAGCCGCTTTTGCCCGCTTCGATCTCGTTGCGCGAACCCGTCGAGACGACTATGTATGTGGCGACGAGATTAGGGTAATCAGTTGGCACAGTGATGAGCCGTAGACCGTTCGGCAAATCGTCAATCGTATATTTGTATGGAAACAACTTGCGCTCAGACTGCCCTTGCGCGAGACCGATGACGGGCAGGCACAACGCGAGCGCGATGAGTAATAACATCTTCATTCGTGAATACTCCTAAGATAAAATGTGTCAGAGAAAAGCACAGTGGAGACAAGCGATATTTTACATCATGAGCGGCGAGAAAGCATATTTCAACGAATAGCGGATAAGGCTCTGCGAAGAAAGTGAAAGAACAGCAACGAAAAAAGTGCGCGGCAAAACTGCGTCAAGTATGTTCGTTGATCTTTGACAGGAGTATAATCCTGCCGCTCGGCTAATTGTGTGATAGAAGGCTTGGGATCAGCATGGCGATTGCTCCCGGAACTTGTTTTGCTCATTACCTGATCCGCGCGCAGCTTGGCAGCGGCGGGATGGGCGAAGTTTACGAAGCGCAAGATCAAAAGTTACTGCGAACGGTGGCGATCAAATTCATCGCGCAGCAAAGGCTTGATAAACGCGCCGCCGACGCGCGAAAACGATTCTTGCGCGAAGCACGCTCTGCCTGCTGCGTTAACCATCCGAACATCGTGACGATCTACGAAATAGGCGAGACGAGCGAGCACGCCTACATCGTCATGGAATATATTCGCGGACGCAACCTGCGCGATTTCATACGCACACGCGAGCTTCCTTACGAAGATATAATTGAAGCCGCGCTTCAAACCTCAGATGCGCTCGCCGCCGCGCACGCGCAGGGCATTATTCACCGCGACATCAAACCGGAAAATATTCTTCTGACGGATTCACATCAGGTAAAACTACTTGATTTCGGCGTGGCGCGATTACTGCAAAATGGCGTGCGCGAATTTGATAACCAAACGCTAACCGAAAACCTGACCGATTCGGGCGCACTCGTCGGCACGCTTTCATATATGTCGCCAGAGCAACTTCGCCATGAAGCGATTGACGAGCGCACAGACATTTTTTGCTTTGGCATAGTGCTCTACGAATTGATAATCGGCTGGCATCCATTTCACGGCGCAAACTCGTATGAAATCGCCGCCTCAATCAGTGACGGCGAAGCGGTCGAGTTGGACGCGCTGCCGCCGAATCTGCCTTTGAGCGTCGCCGCTTTATTAGGGCGCTTGTTGGAAAAGAATCACGCACGGCGCATCGCCTCGTTTGCCGAAGTAAAGCGCGAATTGCAGGCGATCAAAAGCGAGCTGGCGACAAGTTTGCACAGACCGGAAGAACTCGCGCAGACGATGCCGTTCACATCCAAGCCTGTGCGTGTGCCACAGCGAAAACATTCATCGCCGCCTGAGCCGCCTGCTTCCTACGTGACAACTCCGGCGACGCCGCACGCCCCTCCAAAGATTTTAGTGATGCCGCTCGAAGCCATCAACTCGCAGGAACGCGAAACTTTCATTGGCGTTGGCCTCGCCTACGCGATCACAACCGATCTGGCAAAAATTAACAATCTGTCTGTGCTGTCGAAAGCGGCTGGTGCGGGGCGCGCACCCAATAGGGGCGGCGATGATGCGCGTTCGCTCGCCGCGAATCTGGGCGCGACTATTTTGCTGGAAGGCGAGGTGATGCGCGCCGGTCAGCAGCTAGGCATTATGGCGCGGCTCATTGACGTTGCTAGCGGGCGCGTGATCTGGGGCGAACAATATCGCGGCGACGAAGAGAATCTCTTCGACATTCAAGACGGCGTGTGCAGAGGCGTCGCCGCCGCGCTCAAGCTGAATATTTCCAGCGAAGTGCGTAGCGACATGGCGCGTCCCGCCACGTTGAACATCACAGCCTTCGAGCGCTATTCAAAGGGGCGCGCATTTCTCGAACGGCGCGAGATTAATCAAAACGTGGACTTCGCCATTGATATGTTTGAACAGGCACTCAAGCTTGATCCACACTTCGCGCTCGCGCAGGCAGGGCTTGGCGAAGCTTACTGGTTGAAATACGATGCGACGCACGACAAGAGTTGGGTTTCGCGCGCGCTCACGGCGAGCGACCGCGCCCTTGTGCTCGATCCCAATCAAGCGCAGGTGCATGTCTCGATGGGGATGGTTTACTACGGCACGGAAAAGATAGACCGCGCCATCGAAGAATTCACCCGCGCCATCGAACTGCAACCTTTGAGCGACGACGCGTACCGCTGGCTCGCGCGCTGCTATATGCAGAAGGGCGCGATGGACGATGCGCTCAACTGTTTCCACAAAGCCATCGAAATTCGTCCCGGCTACTGGGACAATTACAATCGTTTGGGCGTCTGCTATTACACGATTGGCCGGTATCAAGATGCGGCGGAACAATTTCGCCACGTCATTACTATGCAGCCTGACAATTATCAAGGCTACAATAATCTTGGTGGAATATATTACCTACTTGGCCGCTATGAAGAAGCTATTGCCATGCAGCAGCGAGCAATTGAAATCCATCCAGCCGCAATGTCCTTTTGTAATTTGGGAAGCAACTATTTTTATCTTGGTCAATATGAGGAAGCGATAGAAGCATATAAAGAGGGGATCAGATTAAATCCGAGTTATGACATACTTTATCGTGATCTCGGTGACGCTTATCTGTGCGTAGGCAAAGAGCCTGATGCAGCGGAGCAATTCAAATTTGCGATCAAATTGTTAGATGAAGCTCTGAATGTTAAGCCAAATAATGCGCAGTTGCTGGGGCGGTTAGCAATTTGTCATGCCAAGCTGGAGAATGGAAAAGAGGCGTTGGCAATCATTGAGCGAGCAATTGCGCTTGAGCCTCACGATACGAAGCTTATGTATAAGAAAGCTGTTGTGTACGCACTTACCGGGCACGTAGACGAAGCAATTGAATGTTTAGCTTACGCTCTGGCTCACGGTTATAGTCGCACGGAAGTGGAGCGTGATCCTGATCTGGAGTCGATCCGCCTCCGTGCGGAATATGGGGCTTTATTTTCTAGCGAAAACAGACAAACTTAGATTAGTGTTTGCCTATTCCAAAGGATATAGCCTACCGCAGCAAGGTTATCCCCCAATCGAAATTTCTGGGTCAAGAACTACGGGTTCGTTTTGTCCGGCAAATTTGATGGTGATGTTGTACTTGAAAGTTCCGGTCTTCACTGCCTCACTCGTAATCTTCGATGCGTCAAGATCGCGCAGGTTGATCGAGTCGAAAGTGAGTCCTGAATCGTTGCCGAATGGGTTGTCCAGGATGTTGGTTTGTTTGTTGACTAAGGTGTCTACGCTGACACTTTCTATCGCTGGGCCTGCCTCGCGGGTATCAATGACTACCCAGTGAATTTTGTCTTTCAACGTAAGCTTGACGGGATCGGGAATCGGCACAATTTGTTTGACGATGGTTGGCCCATCGCTGATAACAATTGCTACCGTTTTTATTTTGTTAGCTGATGCAGATGATGCGGGGGAAGCTTTTGCGTTAGCCCAGTTATGGCTGTTGATTAGTCTCGACTGTGAAGCAGAAGCAACCGCCGCTATTACAACCAACAAGGTGAGTAAAGTTCGTTTCATGGTTCAAATTTCCTTTTTCGTGGGAACGTCAATGGTTCAGTAAAGACCTTCCGGTCTGCTGGTGACGCGAGGTGCGCCAGACTTTATGCTGACTGCACTCCCTTGTCAACGCTTAAAACACTGACACTTATTTGCTTTTACGAGAAGCAGCATTTACTGCTATTCGGTCAATCTAGCCACCAATTGCAACCTCTGGGTCTAGCATACCCAAAACTTTGCCGTCCGTGCCGACGATCCTGAGTGTGTATTCGTACTTCCCGGGGTTTTTGCCGGTCTTGCTAATCAGGCGGCCTTCTTCTCCTTTGGCTATCGGATCAAACACAAAACGGTTATCGTAAGGATCATCGCCAAACGGTCTTTGCTGGGATGGATTGGACAAGATTTTGAAGTCTCCGATAATGAGTTGTGCGCCCGTCGCATCACAAGTATTATCGGCAATCCATATCACCTTGTCCTTTCGGGCTTCTAGCTTAATAGACATAAATTCTCGATCAACTATGATGGCGCACTGACCGGGCGTATTAGGTGAGTTGGTGACGTGTATTCTTACCTCCTTTTCGTGATTGAGTGGTTTTATCAATGGAGGAGAAGCATTAGCGTTGACGTTGCCATTATTGTTGTTGTTAAGGTTAGTGTTTTGGCAGGCGTAGGCAAAGGCCACAAGTACGACAAGCAATGCGGGCAGGATTCTTTTCATGATCGAATTCTCCTCCATCTTTAGTGAGTGGTGACAGAAAGCCGGAACGCGCGAAAGAAAGCTGGCGAATTTGTTGCGATGCGCGGTTCAGCCTGATTCAATTGTTTCCGGCGCGCGCATGATGGACGAGAATGCGGTAGCGCACGGCGAAGAGTGACCTGTCGGTCAAACGAGCGAGGGGCAAACGGGTGGTTCGTGTAATGCTCTGGCTCGCGCATCCTACCAAAGCGCGGCGATTTAGGCGAGAATAATTTACGGCGCTCATTTTCCAGACAAACCGTTTTAGAATTTCAAACGAAAGCTACTGATAATGATCGAGCAAAACTTTGACGCTGCTTTTGAGCGCGTAGGCCGTCTCGTCGCAGACTTTCAGAAACACGAAAAGGCTTATCTTGCCACTGATTATAAAGAAGACAGCGTGCGCAAAGACTTTATTGATAAGTTCTGGATCGCGCTCGGTTGGGATGTTTACCACGAACATCAAACCAATCCTTACGAGCAGGATGTGAAGGCGGAAAAGAATGTTGATGTTAAAGGCCGAATCAAAAAGGCCGACTATGCTTTTCTCGCCGCGAATTTCCGCGATGTGCGTTTCTTCGTCGAAGCGAAAAAGCCGAGCCGCAACATAGACAACGCGGACGATTATTTTCAAACCATACGCTACGGTTGGAACGCGCAGACGCCGCTTTCTATTCTCACGGACTTTGAGCAATTCCGCGTGCTCGATTGTCGTTATAAGCCGGATGTGGCAACCGCGCTCAATCGCGTTGTTAAGAAGTTTCACTATACGGACTATGCCGACACGGAAAAGTTCAAAGAGATTTACTATCTGTTTTCGCGTGAAGCCGTCACGGGTGGCGCGCTTGAAGATTACGCGAAGACGTTGCCGAAGCCGACGGGCAAGGCGAAGCAGCGCGGGCTTTTCGGCGGCAGTTATAAATCGGTTGACGAAGATTTCCTTGCGGAGTTGGACGAATTGCGCGACGAGTTGGCGCGTTCGTTCAAGAATAAGAATCCGCAACTCGACGGCGAAGATTTAACGGAAGCAACGCAGCGCACGCTTGATCGCCTTGTGTTCATGCGTTTTCTGGAAGACAAGTTGATCGAGCCGGAAATAATCGTTGAACGTTTGGGCGAGCGCGGCACGGCGTGGGCTGATTTCACGAGCGAGTCGCAACGCCTTGACCGCATTTATAACGGCATCATCTTTAAGCAGCACCAGATTATTGACGATGCTGGTTTTGTTGTTGACGAGCGCGTGTTTGGAGTGGTGCGCGAGCGTTTGTCGCATACTAACTCGCCTTATGATTTCAACGCGCTGCCCGTTCATATTCTCGGCAGCATTTACGAACGCTTCTTAGGTAAAGTTATCGAGACGACGGACAAGCGCGCGAAGGTCGTTGAAAAGCCGGAAGTGCGTAAGGCGGGCGGCGTTTATTACACGCCGGAATATATCGTTCGCTACATTGTGCGCGAAACAATCGGCAAACAGATTGCGGGCAAGAATCCGGCGGACATCGCGTTGATGCGCTTTGCAGACATCGCGTGCGGTTCGGGTTCGTTTCTGCTCGGCGTGTATGACGAACTGTTGCGCTATCACACGGGCTATTACAACCGGACGAAACGGACGCGTGCGGAAGCATTGAAAGCTGGTTGCGTCGAGCGTGAAGACGGCAGCCTCGCGCTCTCGTTAGTGCAAAAGCGCGAGATACTCTTGAAAAACATTTACGGCGTGGACATTGACGCGCAGGCCGTCGAAGTCGCGCAACTCTCTTTGTTTCTCAAACTGCTGGAAGATGAAACGACGGCGACAGCCAGACAGCAAATGACGCTCAAGCACGCGCTTCTGCCGAACTTGGGCGACAATATTAAATGCGGCAATTCACTTGTCGGTTGGGATATTGGAGGGCTGTTCGGAGACGAAGAAGACCGCAAAATTAATCCGATGGATTTTGAGGGAGCGTTCCCCGAAGTGATGAAGCGCGGCGGCTTTGATGCGATTGTCGGCAATCCGCCTTACGGAGCGGAGTTAAACCCACAAGTTACCGAATACATTCGTAAGCGGTACGAAACTGCAACCAAAAGTTTGGATACTTATGTGCTGTTCATGGAACGAGCTGTGCAACTTCTTAAACCATCAGGCAAGTTATCTGTGATAGTTCCAACGGGTTGGTACAGTGGGGCGCGCTTCAGCGAGCTTAGAAGATACATTGCGTGCAAGATAGACCCAGAAGGTTTTGTGAATCTTCCTTATGATGTTTTCTCTGCTTGGGTAGATACAACAGTCTATGTTGCAACCAAACGAGAGACGCCGACGAAATGGCGCAGACTAGAGCCTGCGATTGTCAGCCTTCGCACTTTTCCGAAGCGACATAAGATTTCCGATTATTCGGAGTTTTACGAAAATCTCGAATCCGTTAATTTTGTGGACTGGTTTACAGAGGAAAACGACGAATACTTAACCTACGCAAACGCAGATACAATCTCGCTTATGCGTAAAATTCAAAAGCGCAGCAAACCTTTGCAATACTTTGCCGATATACAAAGAGGGGTGACGCCATTTGCTTTAACAGATGAGCCGACGCATCCGAACAGCCGTCCCGCCTTTGATGGCACTCTCCGAAGGTATTCAGTTGAGGCGAATAAAGTTCGTTATATTCGTTTTGATGAAACGCTAGCAGAACCCAAGCCGGAAAAATACTTCGTTGGTGAACGCATACTTTTACGCGAGTTGATAAGTCGGCAATTTCAGCTTCAAGCCACAATGGTCAACGGAGATTTTATAACAAACAAATCGTTCCAAAGTATTCTGAAGCTATCCGATTCGCTTAGCTTGAATTACTTACTTGGTGCTCTAAATAGTCGTTTGATGTCATGGTATTTTTTGCGTCAGTCGAATATCGCACAACGGGATGACTTTCCCAAAATCGTGCTAAAAGAAACGCGATCATTGCCGATACCTATCGTTGATCTAAATAGCAAATCAGATCGCGCGCGGCATGACAAGATGGTGTCGCTTGTCGAAGGAATGCTCGCCGCGAAGAAACAACTTCAACTCGCGCGCACAGATCGTGACAAAGACTTTTACACGAACAAATGCCACGCGCTTGACCGTCAAATTGACGCGCTCGTGTATGAGCTTTACGAACTCTTGCCCGAAGAGATTGCCTTAGTGGAAGCAGCAGACGAAAAGCGGTAAGATAGCATGACCCGAATCAGTGAAGGAGTAATTATGGACGCGATTTACCACGTTAAAGCCGACGAACTCGATCAAAATTTTCTCGACGCGCTAAAGGCAATGTTCAAAGACAAGGAGATCGAAATCGCCGTTTACGAACGCGACGAAACCGCCTATCTCCTACGCTCTCCGGCAAACCGCGAACGACTCTTGAATGCGATTCAGGATGTCGAACACGAAACAAATCTCGTCACACCCGCGCCGGAGCAGTTTCAGTGAGGCTTGTCGCATTTCACCAAAACGCCTTTGACGATTACAGCGAATGGGCGAAACTTGATCGCAAAATCTTCGAGCGTGTGCGCCGCATCATCACCGAGACCGCTAAAAATCCGTTCGACGGCATTGGCAAACCAGAACCTTTGAAGCATGAACTCAAAGGCTACTGGTCACGTCGGATCACGGATGAACACCGTCTCGTTTACAAAGTGACAGACGAACAACTCATCATTATTTCCTGCAAGTATCATTACGAATAACCAGTCCTGCATAGAGCGCCGACTGCGCCGCAATTTTTATCAAAACAAATGCCACACGCTTGACTGCTAGATTAACGCGCTCGTGTATGAGCTTTACGAATTAACGCCCGAAGAAATTAGGCTTGTCGAGGAGGGCGCGTGAGGCATGTTATAATCGGTGCGGAGGTGAAACAACGATGAGCGCAACCGAAGATTTACTTGCGGTAATTCGCGCATTGCCTTTAATCGAACAATGCAAGCTGTTGGCAGCGTTGACGGAGAATGTCCGTCAACAAACGAACCCTACCCGCGTGCCCGTTCCCGTCAGCGAGATTCGTGGCATCGCTCGACCACTAGGAGAGCCGCCAACGGATGAAGAAATCGGCGAAGGATACACGCAATACTTGCTGGAAAAATATTCTTGATGCGCGTTCTCCTCGATACCGACGTGGTTTTAGATTTGATTCTCGAACGTCAATTTTTCGTCGGCGAAGCGGCAACACTGTGGGAACTTCATCAACAAAATCAACTCGACGTTTATCTCTCACCCATCACGACGATTAACGTATTCTACATCACGCGGAAAATCAAAGGGCACGAGGCGGCGCAACAAGCCGTTGCAAAGCTCACGCAAGGCACACTCATTTGTCCCACGGACGCGCAAGTGTTACGGCACGCTTTGACACTGGCTTTCAAAGATTTCGAGGATGCTACGCAACATGCCGCCGCCGAACTTGCCGGATTAGCCGCCATTATCACGCGCAACACGAAAGACTATCGCTCCGCCACTTTGCCTGTGCATACGCCGCACGATTTTCTTCAACGCTTCTTTCCGTCAAGCCGTAGCAAATAAACGCACTTTGATAAAGACTTTTACGAGAACAAATGCCACGCGCTCGACCGTCAAATTGACGCGCTCGTGTATGAGCTTTACGAATTGACCGCAGAAGAAATCGCGCTGGTCGAAAACGGTTGATGATTGGTGTGCTATGACCTATGACATTGAATTCAAGCCGCGCGCCACGAAAGACCTTGACGCGCTAGACCGTCCGACAGCGCGCCGTGTCTTGGAGAAGATTCGTAGTCTGGAAAACGATCTAGCGGGCGACGTGAAACGCTTAACCAATTTTACTCCTGAATACCGTCTGCGCGTCGGTGATTACCGCGTGCTATTTGAAACCGACGGCGACCGCGTTATCATTTACCGCATCAAACACCGCAGCCGTGCGTATTCGTGAGGGGCTTATGACCAAACCTGATTTACATCCTGAAATCTTGACCAAGAACGGCAGAAAAGAGTTCGCCGTCTTGCCTTATGAAGAATTCCTTGCATTGCAAGAATGGCTCGCCGACGTTGAGGATTTACTCGACTTGCGCGCCGCCAAAGACATTGAACGCAATGCGCCGACCATCTCATTCACAGAAATTGAGAACCACCTGGACAAAGCAAGATAGTGATGATTAAGGAACATGAACGAATCGTCTTAACGACGCCAATCCGTAACGAAAGACTCGAAGCCGGTGATGTCGGCACAATCGTTCACGTCTACAAAGACGGCGAAGCCTACGAGGTTGAATTTGTCACGCCCGATGGCCATACGGCAGCAGTAGTAACGCTCGAAGTCTTACAAGTTCGACCCGTCACCCGCCGCGACCTTACTCATACACGCGAGCTTACGGCGGCATAAGCAAACATCTGCACCATCAACTTTAACTCGCGCACACAGATCGTGACAAAGACTTTTACACGAACAAATGCCACGCGCTTGACCGTCAAATTGACGCGCTCGTGTATGAGCTTTACGAATTGACCGCAGAAGAAATCGCGCTCGTTGAAGGAACTGAAAAATGACGTTGCCGAACGCTCATCTTGCTGTCGTCGAGCGCGAGAAGATCACAGAGTATCTGCTCAACACGGAGCACCGGTACGGCGCAAGCAAAGCCCGCTTCTTTCGCGCGTTTGGATTTGCGGCGGCAACTTGGGAGATAATGGCGCAGGCGTTACGCGCGCACGCCCTGCGACACGATGTGAGCCGAATCAAGGAGACGGTTTTCGGCCCGCGCTATGAAATTGACGGAGAGTTGGAGACGCCGGACAAACGCGCGCCTCGTGTTCGCACCGTCTGGCAATTGGATCACGGAGAGATAGCGCCGCGACTCATCACGGCTTACCCTTTAGAGGCACACCATGATTAAAGAACACGATTGCATTGTCCTAACCGAAGACTTGTCCGAAGAAAACCTGAAGGCGGGCGACATCGGCACGGTCGTGCATATCCATCAGAACGGCGCCGGTTACGAAGTCGAGTTTATGACGCTCGCCGGAGAAACCATCGCCGTCGTAACCCTGATGCAAAAGCAAGTGCGCTCCGTTAGCCCGCGCGACATCGCCCATACACGCGAACTTACGGCGGCGTAAATAATCTTCACCGACAAAGCAGATTGACGCGCTCGTTGCTGAACTCTACGAATTGACCGCAGAAGGAATCGCGCTCGTTGAAAGCCGTTGACGCGGCGTTTGCTATAATTGCGATGCGCTGAAATGCGCGCCACAGCATCTTGAAATCTATTCGCTGAAGGAAAGAATAAAGCAACTATGAAACGAAACTTTACCGCGAGCGTGTCGCAGGAAGGCAGTTGGTTCATCGCACAGTGCATCGAGGTGGATATGGCTTCTCAGGGCGAGTCGGAAGAAGCCGCCCTGGATAATCTGCGCGATGCCTTAGAACTTCATTTCACCGCACCCGTCGCGACTGTTGCGCCGCATGTCCGCACAGTCGAGGTTGAGGTTGCTGCGTGAAGCCTCTGCCTTACCGCGTAGTCAAACGCAAGCTGGAAGCCTCTGGCTTTTCGGAAGTGAGCCAAAGCGGTAGCCACGTGAAATTTGCAAAGATTACAGATGAGGGAATGCGCACGGCGACCGTTCCAAAACACAAGGAAATAGCTGCCGGAACGCTCCGTAGCATCTTGCGGCAGGCGGGATTGAACGAAAGCGAATTCGAGAAGGCGTAAGCCTGACCATCAACTTCTACCACACAGGCTGTGACCGTGACTGCGACTTTTACGAGAACAAATGCCACGCGCTCGACCGTCGAATTGACGCGCTCGTGTATGAGCTTTACGAATTGACAGATGAGGAGATCAGGCTTGTTGAAAGCGCATGACAGCATGGTAAAATTACGAGTTGAACGAAGCGAGGTTAAAAGCAGATGAGTCAAACATTGCAAGTTGAAATATCAGATGAAGCGTATCTTCGTTTGTCTCAGTTAGCGCAAAACGAAGGCAAGACTCCGGCGGAGCTGGGTGCGGAAATCGTCAGTCGCAACGTCGCGCATTTATCGCATGACCCGCTTGATGAGTTTATCGGCAAGTTTAATAGCGGCGTTTCTGACGCGGCGGAAAACCACGATTGTTACATTGGCGAAGCCTTGTTAAAAGAGATGCGCGGTCAAGAAGATTAAAGCCGCGATAGGAAAGTTACCTCTACATGCGAGAGATTTTCGCCGACACGTCGGGCTGGGCAAGTTTGGTTGACGTTTCGCAGCCATTTAATGCGCTTGCCGCACAAGTCACCAAATCTACCAGAACGCAAGGTGCGAAGTTCATCACGACAAATTACATTATCGCCGAACTCGTCGCGCTTCTTCACAGCCCGATGCGAATTCCGCGCCATGAGAGCATACGCTTTATTGATTCGCTCAATTCCGCGCCTTATGTTGAAATTGTCCACATTAACGAAACGCTTGACGCGGCGGCGTGGCAACTCTTGAAAGCACGCGCGGATAAGAATTGGAGTTTAGTTGACTGCGCGAGTTTCGCCCTTATGCAGCAACGCGGCATCACCGATGCTTTCACCACCGATCATCATTTCGAGCAAGCCGGATTCACGCGCTTGCTCAAATAAATTTATCAACAGCTCGTGCCGCGCGCTTGGCCGTCAAATCGACGCACTCGTGTATGAGCTTTACGAATTGACCGCAGAAGAAATTGCGTTTGTTGAAGCCCGGTAACAGCGTGCTAAAATCATGGGCGAAGGACGGGTTCAATTTATGAGTGTGAAAGAAGATTTACTTAATATGATTCGCGCTTTGCCTTTGGCAGAACTACAAGCGTTGCTCGACGAACTAATGGCAACCGTCAACCGTGAAATGCGGGGCGACATCGCCCACCCGCACGAACAAAACTCGACGGACGAACAACCCGCCGACGTTGATGCTGACCGCGTGCTTGGCATGTGGCGCAATCGTTTTGACGAAACGGAAACAAGCAATGACATCGCCCATCGTTGGAGACAGGAATTGTGGCAACGTTGATGATTGACACGGATGTTTTCATTCGTATTTTCAGAGGCGAGGCTTTACAAAACGTTTCTGCGCTAGGAATTGACACTTCGCCGTTTATTCTGACTTGTGGTCTCCTAACTCCTGAATACTTTCTTCCAGAGGTGTTTCATGTTTCGTATTAAGGCCGAGTACAAAGAGCAGATCGAAGTGAAGACGAGCATTGAGCGCGCACGCGAATTCTTCGGCGAATTGCGCAACTTCGTCGAGTTAATGCCGGGCATCGAAAGCATCACGACGGATGCGGGCGGCGTGCGTCGCTGGACGATCCGTGCCGACGTGCCCATTTTAGGTGCGATGCGCGCCGCCTTTGCCGTGCAGCAAACCGATGATCGCCCAGAAAAAATCGAATGGTCGCCCGCCGCATCAGAGAAAAACAATTTCATGCGCTATGTCGCCGTCTTTGAAGAACGCGGCGCGCGCACACTTGTCCGCATCGCGCAACACGTAGAGATGCACCGCCAGCACGCCAAAGAATTGCACATGCTGGCAGGTCTCATAGGCGAGGGACGCATCAGCGCCGAAATGGAAAAGCGCGTCTCGGAAATGATACGCACATTCCTCGAACGCGCACGCGTCAAACTGGAAAGCAGTGAAGTTTGAAAAGTTTAACTTTTACCTGACAAAAAGATTCGTTTGCTTCAGATTATTGCCTGCCTGTTCGCGCTTGATTGAATTGACGCGGCGGCGAAACGAACAACGTTAATAAGAGGCAACGTGTAGCCGCTCGCGTCCAATGACTTATTCAACCCTGCAGTCTGTTCAAAAACAAGTGCATCCAAGATTTGCATCTTTGCACTCAAAAATAATCTTGTTACTGGTCGGATAACGCAATCTTTCCGGGTCTTCGGTCAAAGCAATTTTAACTCTTTTTGTTTCCGATATCCCTTTTTGAAAAAATCCGACATTTTTCGCATTGCTGATACAAAAACCACTGCCTCTACAGCGCCGCCCGCCATTAATAAAAATTTTATCGTGTGATGCAAAATGAATATTGTAAGTTAGTTCGCTCTTCCAATTTAATTCAACCCTAATATAATCAACGTCATTTCTATCTTTAAGGATTGGTATCTTCCATTGCTCCACTACTTCCTCATCTCCATTTAATAATTTTCGACGACACAACTCTACTGTGTCACTTAATACGGTAACTTTCGGCGAGGCGCTCAAAAAGGGAATTAAGCCGCCGCCTTTCGATCTATAATCAAGAGTTCGTTTGACATACGCGATGCTATCAACTGACGAGTTTAGAACTGGTGAATAATAAATAACTTGTGGTTTTGAAAGTGCTTCGTCGCCCTCTTTCATTGCCTTTTCTATTGCTGCCTGAAGCTCTTGTTCAGTTATCTCTTTTTTTAAAGGAGTTGGTTGTGGCGACGGTGTTGGAGTATGACATTGAATGGGTGATTTTTGCAGACTCGAAGTTCTATTGTCTTGCGTTTTATTGTTTTTGGGGTTCGGATAAGAAGCGCTTTGAACAGTTTGTGTTAAATAATTCTCGCTTTGAACTGCACAAGCAGGAAGCAAGACAAATAATCCTAGAATTGTAATTGATAAGAATTTCATAGCATTCTCTTGTAGAGCAGTGAAAAAGTTGAACGCTGGACTTTCAACTGCCGCCCAGCGAGAAGCTTTCAGCATTATGGGACAATTCAATGATGAAAGGCACGCTGACGGGCGGCAGAGGCAAGGACTTATTCGGCGGGTTCATTATAACGAACTACTCTTGTCCATCTTTCAGATACAGCTTCAGCGACTTGTAATCAATAATCGCGGATTTCTCCGTTAGAACATCCGCACCAAGAACGCCAGCGTGTGTCGCCGCACCTTTCTTCTCAAGAATTCTATTAACGTTCGACAAATCAATGACCACTGTCTCTAATGACGATATTCTCAACGTACCTATCAGTTGAACAATCATCCAAATTCCACACACAGATCGAACATACGGCTCGGCATACGCACGTCAACACGCGCGCTTGATACGTCCACGCCGACGACGCGATTGCACACGAGCAGGAAAATGCGTCGGCATCCTTCCAATTCCTCGCCGCGATTAAAGCGTATGCTGAAGGCTTCGGAGCGAATTTCGTATCTGCCGCTCATGCGCGCGGGGATGCGCAAGACCAATTCTTCGCGTCCGAGATCGAAAGCGGCGCGCGCTCCTTCGGCGAGTATAAACGTCCCGCCGTTCGCATCATCGGCGACAAATTGTATGTCGCCGCGCGCCGCAACTTTCTGGAGTTCGGCGTCACTTGCATTGGGCGCAAAGACACGCGCGAAATCAACCACCGGAATCGAGAACGCCATGCGCGCGTGTCCCGCGTGCATCTTCGCAATCAATTCGAGCGCGACGGGGCGCATCTCCGGCCATTTGAATTTGAGAAAAGACATATCAGAGAATGCCTGTCATACGAAAACAGAACTATTATGAAAGTTTACCGCTAACGCTGGCAAGTTAATGCGATCAAGCTTTATTCTTTCAGCCAGACGACGCTCGCAAGTTGTACGCGAAAGATATAATAAGGAGCAGAGAGATGCAGATAGAAAGAATCGATCACGTGCAGATCAGCGTGCCGGTTGGGAGCGAAGACGACGTGCGCCGCTTTTACTGTGGCGTGCTTGGCTTATACGAAGTGCCGAAGCCAGAAGCCTTACAGCAACGCGGCGGCCTATGGCTTGAGGTTGGCAACGGTCAGCTTTTACATTTCGGCACAGAAGACGTTGTTGATCGCGCCGCTTCCAAACGTCACGTTGCTTTCGAGGTGGCTGATTTGAATGAAGCGCGGCGTGAACTCGAAGCGGCCGGGATACGCGTTGTCGAATCAATTCCGATTCCCGGCTGTGATCGTTTCGAGTTTCGTGATCCCTTCGGCAATCGTGTCGAACTGATGCAACGCCGAAAGTGAACTCGAACGTGTGCGAAGATATGCGCGGCGTGGCGTTCATTGTATCGCCCGTTGCCCTCTCATTGCGCCAGCACCGTAATGTGTTGTGGCGGCAATTCAACTGCGCACGCGTTGCCTTTGGCGAGATCGTTGTTTAGTTGCAGCAGTAGGGCTTCGAGAGGCAAGCCGCCCGCGTCGAGCTTAACGCTTGTTGTCGCTCCCGTGAAAGTAATTCCACGAATACACGCTTGAAGGATGTTGGCGTTCGCATGTAAATCGTGCGCGCTCGAAGTGGCAACGACGAGCCGCACATGCTCCGGGCGAATCGCGAGCATCACGCTTTCTTTATGTAAATGTTTGTCGGCCTCGATAGGAACACACAGCACATGCCCGCCTCGTTTTGTCTGGAACTGCGCGAACTCTCCTGCGCTCTCATTTAATGACGTGGCTTCGATTAAATTGTTGCGCCCGAGAAAGCGTGCGACTGCGGCGAGTTGCGGACGTTCGTAAAGTTCGCGCGGGCAAGCGGTCTGCATAATGCGGCCTTCGCTCATCACGCTAATTCGATCACACAAAGCGAATGCTTCTTCCTGATCGTGTGTCACATAAACGGCGGTCAGATTAAGCCGCGCGACAAGCTCGCGTAGTTCGCTGCGTGTTTCTTCACGAAGTGCGATGTCCAGATTCGAGAGCGGTTCATCGAACAATAACAGGGCTGGCTCAATGGCGATGGCACGTGCAATTGCGATGCGCTGTTGTTGTCCGCCGGAAAGCTCAACGACGCGTCGGCGCTCATAGCCGGGAAGCCTAACGAGCGCCAGCGCATTTGTCACACGTTCCCGGATTTCGGCGCGCGAGCGATGGCGTGCGCGCAAACCGAAAGCAACGTTCTCAAAAACGTTCAGGTGAGGAAACAGCGCGTAGTTTTGAAAAACCATTCCGAAACCGCGCCGCTCGCTTGGCAGTCGCGTGATGTCCACACCACCGAACTCTAAACGGCCTGCGTCCGGCGTCTCTAATCCGGCGATCATGCGCAATGTCGTCGTCTTGCCGCAACCGGACGCGCCGAGCAATCCGAAGAATTCGCCGCGTTCTATGTCAAGCGAAAGACCGTTCACGGCAACAATCGCGCCGTAATTCTTCGTGATATTTTTCAGGGAAAGAAAAGGCATTCTTCGGAAACGAAACGTGCTTGCGCTTTACTCGAAAGAAATCTCAACCCGCGCGCCGATGGGCGGACGCTGGAAAGATTCGCAAGCGTTGCCGCCGCGCAGGAACAATTCCATCCAACACGTTTCTGCGCCCTGCTTGGTTGTCCAGCCGCTGCTTCCCGGCGCAAACGCCAGCCTTCCATGCTCGACTGCGAAAGTGCCGTCGCTCGCCGTCGCTTCCTGCTTGGCATCACCGATTCGCACACGCACGCGCGAGCCGGAACGCGCATCGTTCGCATTGAATTTGATCGTCGTCTTCAAATTGCCGTAGCCGTCTATGTATGCGATGCGATTTTGCGGGACGGGCGGGATGTCGTCCTTGCCCATTTCTCCGGCGAGCGCGTCGGGTTGGCCTAAAGCGATTGCGCCCGCCGCCTGCGGAAAAAGATCGCGCGAACGAAACTGCGAGCCTTCCGCAGGAACAGATGCCCAGCGCAATTCTTCCGCCGCCTCGCGGACAAACGCGAACGCTTCTCCGGCATTGACGCCGACGACGCGCACACCCGTCGGAAGGCGCGCAAAGGCAAGGCGTTCGCCCGCGTTTTCTTCGCGCGCTTCCTTGTCGTCACGGCGCGGCGCGACGTTGTGATAAATGATTGTTCCGGTGGGCGCTTCATTTAAGCCAAGTTGCGCGATGCAGAAGCCTGCGGCGAGCGTCGAGAACACAGGGACAGGCGTCAGCACAGGCTCTGCGTCCGGTAAATATAAGCGTATGCGTTGGACGACTTCGGCGAAAGCCAGATCGTTCTGTCCGTAATCTGCGATGATATGAACTAACACGTTCGTTCCCCTTCTGTTCGATAAAGTAATTCAAGTGTTTGTTTCGCACTGTGCTTCAATGTTGGTTGCGCTCACGTATTTCTGTCTCTCAATGCTTCAGCCGCACGTCAGAGAGCGCGATTGTTTATGAAGCGTCGTGCAATTGCGTGGCATGATAAAGCCTGAAACAAAATATGTTGCAATTAAAATAATGCTTGAGTTGAAAGCTGTCGCGCGCGTGTTCATGCTAACACAAGAGAGCGCGGAAAAAGGCATTGCAGATGAACGTTGAACCGCCGATAAATAATCCTTGTGCAAGGAATCGAATTCGCTCGTTTACCGTCGAGCGAATACGTGCGCTTTTTCTACGGTTGGTGTATGCGGCTATTCGCAAGTAAACTATTCTACGGTGATGTATCGCCAGAAGGATCAGGAAATATATGGCACATATTAAGATGTATACGACGACGCACTGCGGCGATTGCCGTCACGCGAAACGATTTCTGAAAGAGCAGGGCATTGATTACGAAGAGATAGACATTGAACACACGACAGGCGCGGCGGAATATGTGATGAAAGTCAACGATGGCAAGCGTAAAGTGCCGACGTTCGAGATTGACGGGCGCGCATTTAATTTATCGCCATACAACGAGCGGCAATTGCGCGCGGAACTTGGCTTGAGTTAAAGAAGAAAGGTAACTGAAATGGCAGCGAGTCTGACACGAAGATTGTTGCGCGCGGGTGGGTGGCGCGCGGCGAAGCGTTTAATCAAGACGGTTCCCGTTATTGGCTCGGTGGTCGCCGTCGGGTTAGCGGGTTACGAAATCAAAAGAAAGGGCTTGGTGCGCGGCGTAATTGACGCAGGCCTCGATGCCACTCCCATCGTCGGCACAGCCAAAAACGTCCTCGAACTCTTCACAGGCGACTTGCTCCCGGATAAGCAACCGGACAAGCGTTGAACTTTAGTTTCTGCTCTTCTGCTGCTTCAACGCGGTACTTTTCTATTTCTTTGCCGCAAACAAAAGAGGCGGGCGCGCCGTAAACGGATGCGCTTGTTCATAAGCGTGAGCGAGACGCAAAAGAGTGGCTTCTGACCAATGCGCGCCCATCAGTTGCAGGCCGATAGGTAAATTGTTTGAGGATAAGCCGCAGGGAATTGAAATGCCGGGAACGCCCGCGAGATTGGCTGTGCATGTGTAAATGTCGTTGAGATACATCTGTAACGGATCGTCTGTTTTCTCGCCGAGCAGAAAGGCCGGTGTCGGCGTCGTCGGCGTCAAGATCGCATCGCAAAGATTGAACGCCGCATCGAAATCTTTTTTAATAAGCGCGCGTACCTGTTGGGCTTTCCGATAGTAAGCTTCGTAGTAGCCGGACGACAACACATATGTGCCGAGCATGATGCGGCGTTTGACTTCCGCGCCGAAGCCTTCGTCGCGCGTGCGTTTGTACATCTCGCGCAAGGTGTGCGCGTCTTCAGCGCGAAAGCCGTAGCGCACGCCGTCAAAGCGCGCGAGATTAGAAGAAGCTTCGGCGGTTGCGATGATGTAGTAAACGGCGATGCAATATTTTGCGTGCGGCAGTTCGATATCAATGATCTGTGCGCCGAGTTCACGGTAAGCGTCAATCGCCGCTTCGACGCTTGCACGCACTTCTTCGTCCAAACCTTCGTTAAAGAGCGCGCGCGGTACGCCGACGCGTGCGCCTTTAATATCCTTACTCAACTCCGCCGCATAATCCGGCACAGGCACTTCTGCCGTCGTTGCGTCTTGCGCATCGCGTCCGCCGATAACACCTAAAAGCGTTGCGGCATCGCGCACGTTGCGTGCAAAGACACCGATTTGATCGAGCGATGAGGCGAAGGCGACGAGGCCGTAGCGTGAGACGCGCCCGTAAGTCGGTTTGATGCCGACGATGCCGCAAAAAGCCGCAGGCTGGCGCACGGAGCCGCCCGTTTCCGAGCCGAGCGCGACGGGCACAATCCCAGCCGCGACAGCCGCCGCAGAGCCGCCCGATGATCCGCCGGGCACGCGCGACGTATCCCAAGGATTACGCACAGAACCGAATGCGGAATTCTCATTTGATGATCCCATCGCAAATTCGTCGCAGTTTGTTTTGCCGATTATTACAGCGCCCGCTTCACGAATTCGTTTGATAGCGGTCGCGTCGTATGGCGGACGATAATCGCCCAAGATGCGCGAGCCGCAGGAAGTTTGCAGCCCGCGCACGCAGATGTTGTCTTTGATTGCAATAGGCACACCGGCGAGCGGCAGCGATGCGTCTCTTGATTGAATGAGCGCGTCTACTTCATCTGCGCGACGCACTGCGCCCTCTGCGTCAATTTGCAGAAAAGCGTTGAGTTCGGCGTTCGATTTTTCGGCGGCGTCGAGCGCGAGTTCAGTCGTCGCGCGTGCAGTTACCTCGCGTTGCGAAACACGCGCACGGAGTTGTTCAATATCTTGTTCAAAGAAGGCCATGAGAAGTTGCTGCTGCTAATCGCGTAAACGAAATTTCAAATTGAAGTGTTAGGCGCGGACTCAAAGTTTTCGAGCGCGGGTTATTCATTGCCGGAAGTTTATAAAACCTTTGGCACGCGGAAATGGCCTTGAGCGGCGGCGGGCGCTTCTTCGAGCGCGAGCTTTTGACCGAGCGACGGGCGCACAACGTCTTCGCGCGCGGAATCCGTTTGTTCGCCTTCGCGCGTCAGGCCGCCCGCCGAAGGCTCTACACGGCTGGTGTCCAACTCGTTGAGTTGTTCGACGTAAGCGATGATTTCAGCGAGTTGCGGCGTAAAGGCGCGTTGCTCTTCCGGTGTGATTTCAAGGTGCGCGAGCGCGGCGATTTTCGCAACGTCGGATTCTGTGATCGGCATAATTGTCTGTCTTGTGACGTTAAAGTTGGCGTTTTATCGAATCGCAAACGGCAATTGAAAATTTGAGAATCTAAAGTTCGTTTTCGCGGCGATTGATGCAACTACCGGCAGCGACGAGAAAGCGGCGGCGCAACTCATCGTCGTGAATCGCTTCGGCGGCGAGACTGAGCTGGCCGGATGCCGTGGCAAGCGCTTGTTTCTCCTGTACGACGCGGTCGGGTCTATCCGGTGGTAATGCCGCACGCGCTTCCGCCACTGTTTTCTGATCAATGCGAAATTCTATGTACGTGACCATCGCCTGACCGAGCAGAGAGTTTAAGCGAAACAGAAGTTGGCCGCTGACGGCTTCGAGTTGCTTTTGCCAAGTAGTATCGGCGACGGCGACGAGCAAAGTTTTGCGATACAGACGGAAAGGCACGGCTTGCCCGCGCAACTGCTCTCCGGCGACGCGCCGCCAAGCCACCTTCGCGGCAGCTTCAGCGACTTCCTCACCTTCACCGGCGGCGCGCAAAAGCTTCGGCAGTGTGCGAATTAAATCGTCCATCTTGATTTCCAATTATAAGTTGCGATTGGAAAAGGATTAAAGCACAATCCAGATTTCCGAATCGCCCGCTTATGGTTATCAGCGCAAAGACGCCTGAGTGTAATGGAAAAGGAGTGTGACGGACAAGTGAGTGACGCGTTAATTTCGCCGGGAATTAAAATGGAAAAGTTGTCGCTGGCGTCAAAAAGCCCACGCCGCGCAGAGATTTTACGCGTTATCGGCTGGCCTTTTGAAGTTGTCGCGGCGGACGTGGACGAATCAATCAGGGAGTTTGAAGCGCCGCACGTTTATGTCGAACGACTCGCGCGCGAGAAAGCCGCTCACGTTGCGAAAAACTATTCACAGGAAGGCCGCTTAGTGCTCGGCGCGGATACAATCGTTGTGGTCGGCGATGAAATTTTAGGCAAACCGCATGATGAAGCGGATGCGCGCCGTATGCTGCGATTGTTAAGCGAAAGCAAGTGGCACGAAGTGTTGACGGGCATTGCGCTGTTGCGAAGCGGAAGCGTCGAAGAACTGCGCGGACGGGTCAGTCATGAAAAAACGCGCGTTCGTTTTGCGTCAATGAGTGAAGCGGAAATTGATTGGTACGTGAAGAGCAAAGAGCCTGTGGATAAGGCCGGAGCTTATGCCGTACAGGGACGCGCCGCGCTCTTTATCGAAGAGATTCAAGGTGATTACTGGAACATCGTCGGGCTTCCCGTGCGCCTGCTTTACAAACTGCATTCGCAAGTTTAAGCAAATAGGATATGGCTATTGATGCGGCTTGTTAATGTGAATAGAAAAGAGGCTGCCGGATTCAAAGGCAGCCTCTTTTCTATTCACTTGAATTTACTGGAAACCTCTACAGCAGATTTACGGTGCGCGCCTTTACAAAAGTTTATCGAGTCGCGGTGCGAGTTGAGCGGCGAGATTACCGTTCGGGTCAAGGCCGCCGATGGGTGCGCCGGAGATGTTGCCGGATTTGTCCAGAATGACAATCGCTGGAAGCTGGTCTATGCCGAACTGCTTTGAAACCTGCCCGTCCGGGTCGCGCAGCACCGTCACGTTCAAATCGTTGCGGCGCGTAAAGGCGCGTATCTGCTCATCAGATGCGTAGTTCTTTGATTTCGGTGAATCGGAATCAGCGCTCACCCAGTAAACGACAACACCGTGCTGGCCGTATTCGTCTGCGAGTTTGCGTATGCCCTGCATCTGCTTACGCGAAAGCGGCAGCCACGTCGCGCCGAACGCGAGCACCACGACCTGACCGTGCACTGTGGCGGGCGAAACAATTTGCCCGTCAATCGAATGCAACGAAAAATCCACCGGCGCAGCCTGCGCAGTTGCCGCAACCGGCGTAGCGATTAAGCTTTCTGCAAAGGCCGCCGGAGCGAATATGAAAATTGCGAGCAGCGCGCTGGAAACGAAGCGTCTGCCATTTTGTGAAAACATCTTTTCTCCTTTTGGTCGCCATCGGCTAATCTTAAATTCTTACTTGCAAGAAACGAATTCAAATTGCCGTTTGCGGGCGACTACTAGACAAACATTTGGATGAGGCTTTGACGCGTTTGGTTGGACGAGGATGATAAACGCAAAGCCATGTGGTTTCATCAATTAGACGGCGGCGAAACGGGCGGTGCGACGCCGAACACTTCCGTATGAAGCGCTTGGTAATCGTCCCACGTGTCCAGATCGCGCGTCACAAACTCCGTATCAACCACGACGCGAAGCACTTCGTTTGTGTGCTTATCAAGCAGCGCGCACAGGCCACGTTTTGCATCAAGCTGCAGCAGTTCTTCACGCAACTCGAAATCAATTAAAACAGGATGCCCGCCGCGCCCGTCGTACTCCGGCGCAATGATGCGCGCGCCCGTGCGCCTTCGTTCATCAAGCATCGTTTGAATTACTGCGGGCGGAATCATGGGTTGATCCGCGAGCGCGATGAAGAAAGCTTGTGTCACGCTCGAAAGCTGCTCGACTCCGCGCGCAATCGAATCGCTCATCTCGCTCTCTTCGTCCGAATTGACGGCGAAACCGACTTGAAGATGAGCCAAACGCGAACGCATTTCTTTTGTCCTATGCGCAGGCACAACGACGATAATGTTTTCTATTCCGGCACGTTGGAAATTGTCAATGCAGGCTTCGATGATCGTTCGATTGCCGAAGGGCAGCAGCGGCTTGTAAACGCCCATGCGACGTGAGCGTCCGGCGGCAAGCAGAATGACGGCGATGGTTGTGTCCACAAAATGTGTTGATGACGAGCGGTGGAGTTCACGGGGCGCGACGTGATATGACGTTGAAGATGAAAGGCACGCTAATTCCCGCGCTCATGCAACGACTGTTGTGCACGGCGTTACAAAAGCATTTATCAATTGAAAGCATCCTTTTTTATGATGTATTCAGGCTTGTTTTTTTTCGAGCGATTCGTCTTATTAACAGTAGCGCGATTTTTATTCCTACTATCGCACCCCCGACAAGTCCTAAACCCATAACAGCCAAACCTAAAATGATAGCTCCAGTGTCAAAAATCATAACTGAAGGTTTGAGCAAATAACGACCAACAAGCGGCGCAACCTGCATTCCGGCAACAAATCCGCACAAACTTCCGAGCAACGCACCGACGATTATCAATAGGACACGCCATATTGAAGTGAAAAGTTTTGTTCCTGCCTTACGATTTGCTGCCTGATCCATAGCCAACCTTACATATTAGTTGCCATAACTATTATGCACGCCTTCGTTACCAATGATAATAATGTAGTGCGCAACTACCGCTAACATGACAGCTGTTGTTATCGCACGTTTGGCTTGACGGCCTACGTTGAAGAGTTTTCATCCGGCGGTGCGAGCATTGCCGCGAGTCCGCGCCCGGCAAGCACGCCGACGATGTGACGCCGGTATGTCGTCGTTGACGCAGACGTGCGCAAAGGTTTCGCAGTGCGTCTGGTCAACTCAATCGCTTGCTCCAGCGCTTCTTCCGTAAAAGGTTTTCCGATGAAAAGTTCGCGCACGCCGTCGACACTGCGCGGGCTTGGATTAACTGCGGTGATGGCGATTTGCGCGTCAGTGCAAATGCCTGCGTCGTTAACTTGGACAGCGATGGCGGCGGCGGCGAGCGAGTAATCAATCGAGTCACGAATGCGAAACTTGTTATAAACGCCTTTGTATCCAGCGGCGCTTGCCGGAACATTCACTTCGCACAAAATTTCGTTTGGCTGCAAATCGTATTTCCTGATCCCGTCGTCAATAAAAAACTCTCTGAGTGGAATTATCCGTTCACCGCGCGTGCTCAAGAGTTTGACGCGTGCCTTGAGCGTGAGCAGCGCGGGCGCGATGTCACCGGAATAAGCCGCCCAGCATTTTTTACTGCCGGGCGCAACGTGGCAGACTGTGCCGTCTTTCTTCAAACAAAAATCGTTGGCCTTGCGCCAGAAATAAGATTGATTGTAATAAACGCAGCGTGTATCAAGACACAGATTGCCGCCGATTGTTCCCATATTGCGAATGTTCGGCCCCGCGACTTGCCCTGCGGCAGATGAAATGACGGGGAACTGCACACGCACGTTCTCATTTTTCGCGAGCGTCGCAATGGTCGTCAAAGCGCCGATGCGCAAACCCTTTGCCGCGTCGAAAGAGATGCCGCACAATTCCTTTATGCCGCGAAGCTCCAAGACATGCGCGGGCGTTTCGATACGCATACGCATGTTAACAACAATATCGCTTCCGCCCGCGACAATGCGCACAGCGCCTGCGTGTGCCTGCAAAACTTCCAACGCTTCGGCGAGCGTCTGCGGGCGATGAAGCGTGAATGAAGCCATTGTCATAACAGAAATCCGTTCAGTATGTTGATAAACAGTGAAACTGCTTTTACCCTATGAACTGAAATCAACACGACGATAAATCTCGACCAGCGGAAGGCGAAATTCGACGGACGAGAGATCAAGCGAGTCTTCAATTTCGGTATAGGTGTGTTGCGCCCATTGGTCGGATACGTTGTCGCTCATTAAGTGAAAATGATCGATATGGATTCTGTTCTGTTCGATCAAAATATATTCACGCAATGTTTGAATAGATTGATACAACTCGAACTTTTGCCCGCGATCATATTGCGCTGTTGACTTGGACAATACTTCGACGATGACTGTCGGATTGGTTAATGTATCCGGGCGATCTTCGATCCTTTCAAGTTTACCGCACACAACGACGACATCTGGATAAGTGTACAAACCGCTTGATGTCGTCACACGCATATCGCTGGTAAAAGCTTCACAGGGTTTGCCACGCAATGCGATATTCAGTGCGGTGGCTAAATTAACTGCGATTCGATTGTGATTGATTGACGCGCCGGTCATTGCAAAGATTTCGCCATCGTAATACTCATGCTTTATTTCAGACATCTCTTCGATGCCAAAGTAATCATCAAGCGTATAGTGCCTTTCAGCTTTGTGTAGGGTACTCATAACTTTTGCTCTTTATGCGCGCTGCTTCTTTTGCTCATTAATCGCGCGCAGGATTCTTTCAGGCGTGAGCGGCAGATCGTTGATGCGCACACCGACGGCATCGTAGATCGCGTTGGCGACAGCCGGAATGGTTGCGGCGAGGCTGCCTTCGCCCGCTTCCTTCGCACCGTATGGGCCTTCTGGATCAATTGTCTCGACGATGATGGTTTCAATTGGCGGTGATTCCAGAGAGGTTGCGGATTTGTATTCGAGAAGGCTCGGATTCATTGTCAAGCCCTTTTGAAAGACTTGCTCTTCGGCGACGGCCTGCCCTAAACCCATCCAAACAGAGCCTTCGATTTGTCCTTCGACTGTTAACGGATTAAGCGCGCGTCCGCAATCGTGCGCCGCCCAGATTTTATCAACGGTGAAGCGGCCTGTTTCCGGATCAACGGTAACTTCGGCGACTTGGGCGGCGTAAGAATAAGAAACGCCGGGGCCGACGCCCGCGCCGCGAAAGCTTCCGCCCTGCGATTCTGTGGGCGGCGTGTACGTGCCTTTCGCAATCAACGTGCCGCCGTTTTCAATACACGCCAGCAGCGCTTCCTGATAACTAATCGAGCGCTCGGGTTCGTCTTTGGGAAAGATTCTTTCTTCGCGTGCGACGAGATGTTCGGGCGCTTCACCCAATAGTTCCGCCGCCGCGCGAAAGAGTTGCTGCTTGATGTCGCGCGCGGCTTCTTTCGCGGCGTTGCCCGCCATGAACGTGACGCGTGATGAATAGGAGCCAAGATCAACGGGCGTGAGCGCAGAGTCTGCGGCGATGATGCGTATGCGCGAAAGATTAACGCCCATTTCTTCTGCGACAATCTGCGCGTGAATCGTTTCTGTGCCCTGACCGATTTCCGCCGCGCCCGTATAAACAGTCACGCCGCCGTCATAATCAATTTTGATCGAGACGGTCGAGTGCGGAAGCTTTGAACGAATGATGGAATTGGCTGCACCCGAAACGTAATGCGAGCCGCCCATCCCAACACCTTTGCCGTAAGGCATTTTGCCGCGCTTGTTTTTCCAGTCAGATGCTTCGATGACTTTTTCAAGACATATATCGTAGCCGTAACTCGTCACGCGCAGATCATTGACGGTGACGGTGTTCGGCTTCAACTTGTTCCGCAAGCGAAGTTCGCCCGCGTCCATACCTATCTCTGCCGCGAGCATGTCGAGTTGCGATTCAAAACCGAAGCGCACGCCAACCGTGCCGTGACCGCGCATAGGGCCGCACGCGGGCTTGTTGGTCAGCACACGATAGCCGTCAAATTTGATGTTCTGAATATCGTAGAGCGCGGCGATGAGTGCGCCGGAATAAAGAATCGTGACGACGCCGTAAGAGCAATATGCGCCGCCGTCCTGAATCACTTTCGCTTCGACGGCGGTGATACGCCCGTCTTTTGTGACGCCGGTTTTAAGTTCAACGTATTGCTCTGGACGCCCGCGATGTGTGTAGAAAACTTCCTCGCGCGAGAAAGTGAATTTAACGGGGCGCGCCGTTTTCTTCGCCAGCAAACACGCGGCGACTTCGTGCGCAAAGGTTTCACTTTTGCCGCCGAAGCCGCCGCCGACAAACGGCTTGATGACGCGAATCGCGCTCATCTCCATCTCTAAAACTTTTGCAAGCGTGCGATGAACGTAGTGCGGCGTCTGCGTCGAAGTCCACAATGTCACGCGGCCTTCGTGTTCCCACTGCGCGACGCAGGCGTGCGGCTCCATCGGCACATGCGTCACGCGCGGATTATAGTAACGATCAAAACGAACCGCGCCGCCCGATTCCAAAGCTTCCTTGAACCCGCTTTCGACATCGCCGAAGTGATGATGATATTGCTTCTCAATATTCGTTTTCCTGTCTGCATGAATCCACAAATCAGGATCGGCGCACGCCATCGCTTCTTCGTATGTCGTGAAGGCGGGCAGCACTTCGTATTCGACTTCGATCAGGTCAAGCGCTTCTTCCGCGATCTGCTCGGACGTGGCACAGACGGCAGCGACTTCATCGCCGATGTAGCGCGCCTTGTCAACACAGAAAGCCGCTTCGTCATGTCCGATGGGCAGAATGCCGTAACGGATGGGCGCGTCTTTGCCCGTCACGACGCCCATCACGCCGGGCAGCGCTTCGGCTTTCGAGGTATCAATCGAAACGATGCGCGCGTGCGCGTAGGGCGAGCGCAGGATTTTGCCGTGAAGCATGTTTGGCAAACGCAGATCATCTGCATAGACGGCAGTGCCCGTGACTTTCGGCGGCCCGTCGGTCATCGGCACGCGCTGGCCGATGGATGTAAATTCACGTTGGCTCATAAGCTATTAGCGGACTTGTGTGAACTGTTGAACCCGACGACTCAAACTGTTTTCGTCCGGCCACTATGATAACAGCTTTACTTTTTATGTTTAAGGTAATTACCTCACAGAGAAAAGCGCCTGCGCTAGAATCAGTTTCTTTCTTTTCAGAACGAAGCGATTCGAGGCACAGGCGCTTTTAGGTATGTAAAGTGAATAGCGTTACTTAGCTTGAACTGTTTTCGCTTCGTCAGTGAAAATCTTGATCTTAGTTCCAGCTTTTACCTTAGCGTCTTTGCCCTTCTTCAATAAGAAAAGTGGACTGACAAGCAAACTCAGGGCGATGACGCTGCCTGTTTTGTCGCCGCCCTTGCCGCTTTTGCTGGCGCGCAATTTGACGGGTTGTCCGTCAACAGCGGTGACTGATTCGACTCTGATATTAAGCCGCCCGCTTTTGCCCATCCGTCCGCTCTTCTCTGATTCTGTGACAATGCCTTTCACAGTCGCGTCCTTGGCAATTACAGTGTGCCCGTTAATAACCACGTCGTCAGCCACTTTAAACGTGATCGGATCATTTTCAACCGCAGTCTTACTGGAAATCTCTTCGGTTGTAATGGCGGTTAGTTCTGTGCCGTCAGGAACCGCAATGCTTATGCCTTGAGCACTTCGCGCACGCGCTGTTGCGGCGAGTGTAATTGGCGAAGACAGTGGATACGCAAATACTGTTAGAAGCAGCGCGATAGCAATGGCGCGTGCAAACTTGATGGTTGAGGCCGAGAAACTATTTAACATACAGAGGTCTCCTTTGAGAGTTTTGATTTAGAGGGAGCGCTATGTTTAAAGCATGAATTTGAGCTTAAGCGCGGGAGCCGTAAAGGGCAGTGACAAATCACGAGCGCGGGCTAGAGTGTATTACCTACACATCATTTCGGCAATAGCTAATGAACGTTCGATGAGCAAGTTTCATCGGATGCTGCCTGCTCTACCTTTTTGCTTCCGGTAAATTCCGCAAACATTGCGGCGTGGCGAACGGCGGTGACGATCTTGGTGTAGCCTGTGCAGCGGCAGAGATTGTTGGAGAGCGCGTTGCGAATCTCTGCTTCGGATGGATCGGGATTGCGTTGCAGTAAGGCGTAGGAACTAAGGATCATGCCGGGCGTGCAGAAGCCGCATTGCATTCCGCCTTCGTGCCAGAAAGCTTCTTGTACGCGGTCTAGGCGGCCTTCGTGCGCTAAGCCTTCGATGGTCGTGATGTTTTGATCGTCACAGGAGGCGGCGAGCATCATGCAGGAAAGAACGGGCGCACCTTCGACGAGCACAGTACATGCGCCGCAGTCGCCGTCGTCGCAGCCCTGTTTCGTGCCGGTCAGGTTCAAGTCTTCGCGCAGCACATTGAGCAGAGTGCGGTTTGGATTAGTGGCAAGCGTGCGCTCTTCATTGTTGACAACCAGTGTCACTAACTCTTTTTTCATCGCGCCGTGTGCCTCTTGAAAATGCGGCTGACTTGGTCGCGTCGAGATGCCGTTTCTCAACAAAGTGACTCTTGATCGTGAGTTTGCATCGAGAGCGTTTAGCTATCAATCGCGGGATGCGTTTTTTGACGCGCCGGGTTGAGCACAATATTATCAATCAATCTTGTTTTGCCAAAGCGTGCGGCAAGCGAAACGAGCACCGTGCGATTGTCCAGCTTGTCCAGTTTTTCGAGCGTGTCGGCGTCCGCGATGCTGACGTATTCAAGACGCGCGAGACTTTCTTCTTCAATCACGGCGCGAACAATTTCAGCCAGACGCTGTCCCGTTCGCTCGCCGTTTTCGTAAGCGGCTTCGACGCGTGCCAGCGCGCGGTGAAGAATCGTCGCCGCCCCGCGTTCGTCTTCATTAAGATAAACGTTGCGCGAAGATAAAGCGAGGCCGGATTTTTCGCGCACAGTCGGCAACACGACGACTTCCGTGTCGAGCGCCAGATCGCGCACAAGACGTTTGATGACGAGCGTTTGCTGCGCGTCCTTTTGCCCGAAGAAAGCAAAGTCTGGACGAATTATATTAAGCAGGATCGTCACAACTGTCGCAACGCCGCGAAAGTGTCCGGGACGCGCCGCGCCTTCGAGTTGATCCGAGATGCCTTCGACCGTCACGTAAGTGGAAAAATGCTTCGCGTAAATTTCTTCGGGCGGCGGAGCAAAGATGTAATCAACGTTATAGTCCGTAAGCCTCGCCGCGTCCTTCGTTAAATCGCGCGGATAATTCTGGAAGTCTTCGGTTGGGCCAAACTGCGTCGGATTAACGAAGATCGAAACGACGACGATGTCGCACATACGGCGTGCTTCGCGTACAAGACTCAAGTGTCCGTCGTGCAGCGCGCCCATTGTCGGCACAAGGCCGATGGTTTGATCCTGCTCGCGCTTTAATTTGCGCGCGACGCTCGTCATGCGCTGACGGCGATTGATGATTTCCATAGGGGGTTTATGCGGGTCTTTACAAATTCTCGACTGTCGAGTCAACGGGCGCAGGATCAATGTGCATTTCTTCTGCCGTTTCGGTTGGCAGCGAATAAGATTCGGCGGCGGATGGATACGCGCCGCTACGCACGTCTTCGGCGAAACGTCCGATGGCATCCGTCATCGTTTCGCGCAAGTTTGCGTACTGTCGCACAAAGCGCGCGAGCTTGCCGAAAGAAAGCCCGACGAGATCGTGCGTGACGAGCACTTGAATGTCGCAATCCGGGCCAGCGCCGATGCCGACGGTCGGAATGCGGACGCTCTCCGTAATGATCTTCGCAATTTCGCGCGGCACAACTTCAAGTACGATGCTGAACGCTCCTGCTTCTTCGAGCGCCTGCGCGTCTTCGATGAGCGAGCGTGCTGCGTCCGCCGTTTTCCCCTGTACGCGATAGCCGCCGAGTTTGTTGACGGATTGCGGCGTTAAACCGATGTGACCCATCACGGGAATCTCTTCATCGACGAGGCGCTTAACGAGATGAGCGCGAGTGCGCCCGCCTTCGAGCTTGACGGCTTCGGCTGCGCCCTCTTTGATTAAACGGAGCGCCGCGCGCACGGCATCGTCCGCGCCCGTATGATATGAACCGTAAGGCATGTCTGCGACTAGGAGCGCACGCTGCACGCCGCGACGCACGGCGCGTGTGTGGCGTATCATGTCGTCGAGCGTGACGGGCACAGTGTTGCCGTAGCCAAGCACGACGTTACCAACACTGTCGCCGACGAGCACTATGTCTACGCCCGCTTCGTCAAGGATGCGTGCGGTCGGATAATCATAAGCGGTCAAACAAACGAGACGTTCGCCACGCTCTTTGCTGGCGCGCAAGGACGGCGCAGTTACTTTCTCAGGACGCTGCGGTTTTAGATATGCCATAGATTAACTCGTGCTGCGTTTCGTAGTTTCAAACGGAATGAAATTATAGGCGCAACCGGACAGTAAGGCAAAATCAAAAGGGAAGGCTGATGCCCGTACTTTAACGCAATTAGCTAAAATCCGCGCTAACTTCAGTTCATCATGCCTTCCAGAGTTGAACGCACGAAGCATCGTTCGCCGCGTCAAGCAGGTCTTTGAAAGTTTTATGAAGCGTCGGATGTGAAAGCTGCGGTGCAAGCTCTGCAAGCGGCGTCAGCGCGAAGCGGCGTAGGTGCAGGCGCGGGTGCGGCAGTTGAAGAAAATCCGTGTTGCTTTGCGCGTCGCCATAAAGCAAAAGGTCTAAATCAATCATGCGCGCGCCGCGTTTGGAGTGAGCATCGCGGCGGCGTCCCATGGCGTATTCGACGCGCAGGAGTCGCGCCAGCAGTTGTTCCGGTGAAGGTAAATTGTCGCCTGAAAGTTCAGCCACCATGTTAAGAAAGAGCGGTTGATTTGTGACATCGACGGGTTCCGTTTCGTAAATGGATGAGAGCCGCTTGATTGAAAGATTAGCGTTCATCATACCGCGCACTGCGAGCAGAAGATTTCCGGCGCGATCACCCAAGTTAGAGCCGAGTGAAATGTACGCGCTTTGCTTAGCGGCGAAATTTTCGGGCATTGATGTCATTCAATCGAGCGCGCGGCAGAGCGATCATACGAAGCTACGAAGTGTGGCATATCTGACGTGATTATTTTCCGTCTTGTCTCCACGTCACATCTGGATTATACATGCAGCAGACCACAAGTTTTCCTTTTGTGAAGTTTTCTTTTGAAAGCGAAGTGAATTCTTAATGTCGCAACTCGGCACGCTCATCTGGTTAAAGTGGACTTTGTTTCGCAACGCTTTGCGTTCGCGTAAAGGCATTGCCAATCGCGCGGCATCAGCGCTTGGAACGCTCGCGGCGCTCGGCCTCGCGTTGCTTGTGGCGGGCGGACTCGGCGTGTTCGCTTACGTTTCTGTGCGTAACACGGGCGAGACTTGGGCGATGCCTGCGCTGCTCGTGCTATTCGGCATACTGTCTTTTGTTTACCTGACATGGATAACGCTGCCTTTGAACTTCGGCGGCGGCGGAGCGTTCGATCCCGGACGATTGCTGCTTTATCCGATCAGCTTAAAAAAACTTTTTGCGATTGATTTGTTGAGCGAATTCACTTCGCTGGCTTCCATTTTCGCCGTCCCGGTAGTATTCGCGATTTCACTCGGCGCCGGACTTGCGAGCGGAAACGTTGCGCTGGCGCTCGTTTGTGCAGTCTCCGCGAGCGTGCTCGGCGTCGCCCTCTCGAAAATGGTGACGACCTTGATCGGCTCTTTGATGCAGCGAAAGCGCACGCGCGGCGAAGCTCTGATTGCGCTCATCGGCGGCGTCGGCGGACTGGCGGGCGGAGTGCTCGGGCCGCTTTTTCAACGCATGTCAATGGAGAATTTCGCGCGGCATGTTGAACTTCCGCGCGGCTTGCGCTTCACGCCGCCCGGCGCAATCGCCGTCGCATTGACAGAAGGACTGCGCCCGGACGGTGCGCAAACGCTCTCGCTCTCGCTTCTGACCATCACGGCTTATACGTTGCTCGTCATCATCGTCTGTTATCGTTTGGCACTGCGAATTGCAGACGCGGGCGGCGGAAAGGCGAAGGCAAAGAATGTTCGCGTGGCAAAGCGCACGGAAGCAAAAGATTTGAACGGTGGTTGGGAAGTTCCTTTTCTCTCGCCGACGCTTGCCGCCATCGTCGGCAAAGAATTGCGCTACCTGTTGCGCAATCCGCAGGTGCGCACGCTCCTGTTGATGGCTCCCATTTTCTCTGTGGTGTTCATTTTTGCTTATGCGGGCAAGGGCATCGCACATGGCGCGGCGACAGGCTTTCGTTTGTACGCGGAAGGCGGCCTCGCGTCGTTCATCACTTTGTACGTTTTTATGTTCGTGTCGGGAATCACCTCGAACATTTTCGGTTATGATGGAGCGGGAATGCGCGCGCTCGTGCTTGCGCCCGTTGAGCGGCAAACGATCCTGATTGGCAAAAACATTGCGACGATGCTGCTCGCTTTTGTGATGGTGGCGGCGGGACTTCTGCTCAGCGAAGTTTTGTTTCGTTATCTATCATTTGAGGCGGTGTGCTTCGCCGCGCTATGTTTTATTATTTTCGCCGTCGGTTTTTCGCTCACCGGAAACTGGCTTTCGCTACGTTATCCGAAACGCGTTGAGATGGGCAAACGTATTGCGCGTTCAGGCGTCGCAGGGTTACTGGTCGTTGTGACTTTCTTTCTCGGCGCGATTGTGCCCGCTGCCGCCATCGCCGCCGCTTATTTCGCCAAAAGCCTGCTTCTCAAATATGCTATACTCGCTTTGTGCGCGGGCGGCGGTATGATGCTTTATAGTATCTTGATTAAGAGACAGGGACGTTTCTTTCGTGAGCGTGAACTGGAGATTCTCGAAGCGATTACGGGACGCAGCGACGATGATAGCCGAGTGTTGGGCTGAAGCAGTTCGCAACACAATCTAAATTGAATCCAGCGATGCTTTTGGCACATGGTCTTTAGGGATTAGATTGCCGCAAGCATCCGGGCGGGAAGACGCCAGCCCCGTCCAGACATAAATGGCTCGCCGAAAATTTCGCAATAACCAGCGGCACGAACCCGCCACCGAACGTTCTTTTCAAGAGTACGTTTTATATTCGCCCGCGCCGCAAACTTCGCGCGACGAACTGATGCGCCTTGTGCGCGGCGGCGAAGATACTTTTCTCGAACTCAAAGTCAAACTCTCAAACACGGAGAAGATCGCGCAGGAGATCATCGCGCTCGCCAACACGGGCGGCGGCACAATGGTCTTCGGCGTCAACGATCAACTGCGCGTCGAAGGCCTTGATGATTCCGACGATGTGCAGGAAGCGCTCGTGCGTATCTGCCGCGAAGAAATCTTCCCTGCGCTTGTGCCCTATATTGATCGCGTCGCGTTCGATAACGGACGCCGCATCGTCGCGCTCGACATAGAAGGCAAGCGTCGTCCGTACCGCACACGCGACGGGCGTTATTACATACGCATCGGATCAGAAAAACGCGAGGCGACGCGCGAAGAATTATCTGCGCTGATGGATGAAGCGCGCCCGCTCCGCTACGAAAACGTGCCTGTGCATGGCGCGAACATTGAAGACATAGACGACGCGCATTTGTGGAGTTTCGCGCGCGCTTTCGAGGGCGACGCGCTCGAAGAAAAAAGCATCTTGAATTATCCGACGGGCGAACTGTTGGAGCGTGATTTGCTGCTTGCCGCGAGCGACGGAAACAATGTCACGCCGACTGTTGCCGGATTGCTGCTGTTCGGGCGCGATGAACGTGTTGGAGAACTTCTGCCGCGCGCTTCAATTGTCGCAACCAGATTCGCAGGAGACACTGTGCAGTCACCCGTCATCGAGCGCGTGCAATTGGCGGGCAATCTTTATACGCTTTACGAATCGACGTTGCGGTTCGTCGCGCGTTACTGCGATTTGTGGCAGGCACGCCCGCGTAGTTTTCCCGGAACTGAAACAAATGATGCGATGGCGGAAAGCGTGACGGCGCGTGCCAACTATGCTGGCGGCGTGGTAAGAGAAGCGATTGTCAACGCGCTTGCGCATAGGGATTTAGTGTTGCGCGATCATTCGACAAGATTGCATATCTTTGATCGCGCGTTGGAGATTATCAATCCGCGCCGCACAAGCGGATTCGCGCCAATCGCGCAAAAGGCGATTCGCTACGGCGTCCCGCAAAGCATCAATCCGCAATTGAAAGCGATTCTCACGAGTCACGCTTACGGATTGCCGGATTCCCCGCGCGGCGGGCTGCCCGTGCTGCTGCGCGAGGCGCGTTCCTTCTCCGGCAAGCGCGCCGAGGTACATGCCTTCAACGACGACTTCCGTTTGCGCCTGCACGGGATTTAGAAGCAAGAATGAGTATATGCGAATCAAGGTAGAAATCAGTAGCACCGAATCAACAAGTTACAAGCGTTGATCGCTGATGGCTCGAAACGATTTTGCTGTAAGTTTCGTGTTTGCAACGGAGCAGTTTTTCTACTATTGATTTGCATAAACTTTGGTGTAGTCGGAATTGTAGTAGATATTTGCGCAATATTCCGAAAGCTTTCTCCACCTCACTCTCAAGGAATCATATAATAATGTCATCTGAACTTTACTTCGCGGCATCAAGGGGCGATGTAGCTGATGTGCGCACGTTAATTTCACAGGGCGCAGATGTAAACGAGCAAGAGACGAACGGCTTTACATCTCTCATGGCTGCTGCCTTAGAGGGTCATACAGAGATAGTTCAACTGCTCATTAATGAGGGGGCTGATGTAAATCGGCAAGGCAGTAATGGTGGAACAGCGCTGATTAATTCTTCTCTTCGCGGCCACATTGAGGTTGTTAAGCTGCTATTAAATGCTGGAGCAGATGTGAAATCGGAGTCTGGAATCCGTGCTTTTTTTCATGCCGCAGCTAGTGGTCATACTCAAATTGTGAGGCTTTTCCTCGATAAAGGTTTAGATATAAATGTCCGTGATAGTTCGGATGGGACGGCGTTAATTAAAGCATCTACATCCAAGGGAAATATAGAAACAGTAAAATTTCTACTAGCCAATGGTGCTGACTACACCGCCAAAGATAGAGGAGAAGATACCGCTTTACATATTGCAGCAGCTAACGACAAACACGAACTAATATCCTTTCTAAGGAATGCGGGTGCAGACATAAACGCTAAAAATGTAAGCGGTGCAACCCCTCTCTTATATGCAGCCCAGCGTGGTTACAGAGAAACGATAGACAGGCTAATTTCGTTTGGAGCAGATGTTAATTCCCCGTCTAACGACGGCACCACGCCGGTAATGGCTGCTGCCAGCAACTTCCATTTCGACGCAGTGGAAAGTTTAGTTCGTGGCGGAGCAGACGTTAATGCTATGGCAGCGGATGGATATACAGCTTTAGGCGCATTACAACAAGCTTACGAAAGGATGATTGAACTTCTCAAGCCCACCAATCAGATTCAGACGCTTTACAGGTTCATATCTTTTGACCGCTTGGAAGATTTAATCATCAGGAAAAGTACATGTTTGACTCAGGTCAAAAGCTGGGATGATACATATGAAGGATTTCATGTCAGAGAGATAATTCGTCATACCTTAAAAGGTAATCACCCTCAAATTGCAGATAGGATGCTGGATGCATTTGTAGAACATGAACACCAGTGCATGTATGCACAATGTTGGGCGACAATAGAGGAGTCGGATGCATTATGGCGTATCTACTCACCGGACAAAGAAGGTGTAAGAATTTCTGTTAACAGAGAGAGATTGATTAACTACCTCACAACGCAAATTCCTGTTCTTACTCACGGCAGAGTTTCTTATTGTTCACCGAATGAAGTTGTTGGCAGGATTAACTACGAATTTAGAGAACAACTGCGACGAGGTGTTTCGCTACATGTGCTCCTAGATAAAGCATTTTTCTATAAACGGCTTGCATTTAGTCATGAGTATGAGTTTCGAGTCGGCGCATTCATCTATCCCGCAGGGCTGATTAATGCGCCAGAGGATGATTCCGACCCGAGCGCGGTTGATAGGGCTATAGCTATGATTGGAGGGTGCGGCTACCAGCCTAGATTTTGCTTACACTTCGATCCTTCTTTAATAGAAGAAGTTATTCTTGACCCGCGAGCCTCAGATTCATTCGTAGCTGAAGTTCAAAGCCTATGCGCTTCTGTTCCTGAAACAAGACACCTCGTAGTCAAGAAATCAGAATTATACGGGCAACCATCTTAGCGAAAGTTAAAGGCTGTCAATATGCCTCTACAGTTCTTATGCGAATCAAGAGTAGAAAATTGCGCGCGTTGAAAACACAAGAGTTATGCAACCGGTATTCTAGCTTGTGAACGAACGTGGACTGTATCGCTGATTCTCCGTGTGCTGATTTCAACCCTTGACTCGCATAGTATATAGAAAAAGGGAGAGGACGCGTAATGCGCGCGTCCTCTCCCTTTTTGCATTGAAGCGAGAATTTATTTTCAGCGTTTAACTTTTCGGCGCATTATAAAAGGGACGGTTCTTGACAACGAACTCTTTGTCGTCCGGCTTGCCGTCGCCGTCCACGTCCACCTTGACGACGAGTTTGTGTTGCTTGCCGTCGCGCCGCTCGCCGGGATTGAACCCTAGACTATATTGGTTGCGCAGAAGCGCGTTGATTGAACCGAGCACGCTTGGTAACTCGCCCTCGAACGTGACGGGAAAATATTCGCCGCCGGTTTCTTTGGCGAACGTCTTAAGCGCGTTCTGTGCCTGAAGAAAAGTTAAACGTCCGGGTTGTCCGAGCAGTCCGTCAGTGGCAGGAAGATCGTCGCCATACTTTTTGAAGAAGAGATTCCCCGTGCCGATAATGTAAATGGGGACGCCCGCATTCTGCGCGATTTTGCGAGCTTGGTCATAATTGATTTTGCTGAACGTATCAATGCCGGAGCAGACCAGCACCATCGCCGTGCGCCGCCCCTTCAAACTCGACAGTCCCGCATAATCAGACTTCTCTGATTTAGAGTTTTCCAGCACGACGGAATCGCCACGTCCGCCGATGAGCGTGAACTTCAAGGCATCGAAAAGATTGGCTTCTCTGAAAGACGGCTGATTCCTGAGCAAAAGGTCTATCACTTGCCGTATGCGCGTCGGATCATTCGTGAAATCGGTAAGCGGTGTTGGGCGCATATCGTAAGCAACGACGGAAATATAATCGTCCGGCGGCTTTACGAACTGCGAGAGGAACATCACCATCGGGCGCAAAATTTCGTAGCGCTGTGGAGTAAATTGATCGCCCGTGTAACCTTCAAGCAGTTTGCTGTATTCGAGCAGCATCGTGACGGTAATCGGCGCTTCGGGCGTAGAAAAGTTGGTGATGTCGCGGCGCTCACCGTCTTCGTACAAAGTGAAATTTTCTTTTTTCAGGCCGGTGACGACCTTGCCTGTTTTTTTGTTGTAAACGACTGCATCAACATTGACGAGAGTGGAATTGATCGTGATCGTCTCGGCTTCCTGCGGTTTGTTGATAACGTCCTGCGGCGTTTCTTCGTCTTTGTTGTCGCCCTGCTTACTGTCGTCCGGGCGCTTGTTCTTTTTCTGCTGTGTGGCGGGCGGCTGGCGACGCGACTGCGCAAAGACTTTGAGTGCGCCCTCAGGCATCATCTGCGCGAACAAAACGACGGAGACGAAGAGCGAGAGCGGCGCGTAGAGGAAACGGCGGCGCGCGATGCTGAATTTCATTGCGTTAATACCTTGCTGTGCGACGAACACCAAAAGGGAAGGTTGACGATAGACGCTTACCTAAATCTTAGGCGCGCGTGCTGTACGCCGTCAAGTAAAGTCCGGCTTTCGCTTTTACAAATCAATCCTTATGATGCGCGCTCAGTCCGATCCGTTCGCCTACGATCCGGGCGGGCGAGTTAATCAACAGTTGGCCGATGTGAATAAACGAGCCGGAGCAGACGAGTTCGATTAAGGCGCACTCGCGTTTGCGCCCGTCGTCGCTTCGGCTTCGATGACGACATCGTAAGTTCCCGAATTGTCGGCCAGATTGCCTTCGTTGATGCCGAGAAAGAGTACGCCTTCGCGTTGCGCTGTGAATTCGTGGGTGCGTCCGACGGGAATAAATTCGTCGTTATTATCGCCGATCACTGCGATCAATTCGCCTGTCGGTTCATTGCGCATCAACTTGTCACGGTCTGGCAGAGTCGGCAAACCTGTGGGCGTCGAGTAGCGTCCGCCGCCGAGCGAGGCGCGGCCAGAAGCGTTGATGCGTATGCGCTGGCCGCGACGCACCACAAGGCCGCTGTTCGTCCAGCCGTTCGTCGCGTTGTCTGCGCGCACACGCGTGTTGATTTGAAAAAAGGTCGGCGATGTTTGCGCTCTTGATGGTGACGTTGCAGGGCGCTCTTCGGGAACAGTGTTCGTTGTCGCCGCTCCAGTGTCTGACGGAAGCGGATTGCTGGAAGTGTTCGCGGATGCGGAATCGTTTGGCCGTGCGCTCGTGATTGCTCCCGTATTGCCGCTGCTGCCCGCGTCGCCGACGGTAGAGTTATCGCTGCGCCCGCCGCCCGCCGCATCGAATTCGATGCTATCGACATCTTCCATGTAAAGTGTGATGCGGCTACGGCGACCACGCGCGCCCGAGCCGATCAGCACCGTGAACTGTTGCTCGCGGAAACCGACGATCTCGCCGCGAATCACCGTGCCGTCCTTCAAACGAATCGTATCAGCGAAAGTGATTACGGCGAAGCACGCGACGAGCAATGTGCTTGCAAGTAACGAAGTGATATATTTTTTGAGCATCATAAATCTCCTCTTAAAGCGGAAAAATTTTATTAGCGAACGAGCGCAACGTGAGGTTTAGCAAAGAGCACGCCGCTTTTGCAAGCCGCAGCGCGCGTTTGCGTGCGGTCAGCGCCTCGCTCACCTCGCAACTATCTTACCTGATTGATAGAACAACGCATGACTCTTTTCGAGTTACAGTGAACTTGCTCTGGCAACGGCAACGCTTGAACGTATACTCTAAAGCGATTATGATACGCAAAACCTCCAGCTTAACCTTTGTGGCGCTTATCGTCGGTGCAACTTCATCTTTTCAATTCATCGAATGGAGCAGCGCATGTTGAGTTATTCGGCGAAGTTAATAAACGCATGGCGCATTATTGCGATGATCTGTTTGATACTCTGCGCCATTGCCATAACCGTGCGCGCCGATGAAGCGCAGAGGTGGACGGCAAAGCTTGATCGCCCCGTGCGCTTTTATCAAACCACGGAACTCGGCGTGCTGCTGGTCGCGACGGAAAAATCTCTGTATGCGATTGACAACGCGAGCGGCGAGATTGTCTGGCGACGCAAAAGCACCAGCCTAGACGAAACGGATGTCGCCGCCATTCCCGGCACAGACCTTGTCCTGCTCTGTTTTCAGAAAGGTGATCGCACGCGCGTCGAAGCGACGGACATTTTAACGGGCGATGCTGTCTGGCAAACAGACAAAGTGCGCGGCAGCGTGATGCAGATGGCCGTTGACGCCAACGCCGGATTATTCGCCGCCGCCTTTGTGCGCGACGCGAAGGGACGCGCACGCGAAGGATTCAAACGCAAACCCACGATACACGTCTTTGATCTGGCGACGGGCGATGAGCGTTGGAAGCGTGAACTGTCAAGCGACATTGAAATGATGCCCGCCCGCTGGAGCGAGAAGAAGGATGATGAAACTGATTACACGCTCGACAATTATCATCCACCTTTTTTCTTAGAAGCTGTTTGAAAATTCATATTGGCTTGAGCCTGCGCAGCATTAAGCGTGTCATGGCGATGTAAATCATTGCTTCGCTACTGCCGGTCAACACTTCGTAGTCTTTGCTTAAACGACGATTG
>JAABUR0100000671.1_pt1 | contig 70747 bp, 62 predicted proteins | sample 5560091 | NCBI WGS metagenome assembly JAABUR01 (sample SAMN10711879, study PRJNA513375) | rock metagenome | isolation source: Antarctica rocks | place: Antarctica: Victoria Land, University Valley sud
TGCCGCCCGGGGCGTCGTTGACGCTGACCGGCGAGATGAGTAACGGATTCGCGGCGGTCATCTATGCGGGAACCAGCGGTTGGGCCTCGGTAGACTACCTGATGTAGCGCTTCGGCCCACTCCGACGAGGGCCCGTCGTATCATCCCAATGCGTCCGAGCAGGACGTGCCGGATCGATTGTTCACGGCGGACGACGATCTCCAGCGGAACGGAACAGAGCATGATCACATCAGCTCAGCCTGACGCACCAGATGAGCCGCGAGCGATCCTGGCGGCCGGACTCGCGGGCGGAGCCGCCTACCTGGCCACGATGGTGGTCGATCTTCGCCTGACGGGACGGCGGGTCGACGACCTGCTCTTCCTGGGCCGCCCAATCGCAAGGGAGAGGAATCGGCGCCAGGCTCGCCTGGCCGGGGTCGCGGTCCATCTGGTCAACTCGATCGTCCTCGCCGCGGTCTACGCGCGGTTTGGTCGCTCCCACTTCCGCGGACCTGGCTGGTGGCGGGGCATCCTCTTCGCCAACCTTGAGAATGCGGCGCTCTACCCCCTGACGCGGTTCGAGGACTATCACCCCGCCATCCGGGCAGGGGAGGTCGACCGCTACTGGACCTGGCCCGCCTTTCTGCTCTCCATTCCTCGCCATATCGCCTATGGCGCCGCCGCCGGCGCCGTCTACGACCGGTTCAGGCGGTAGGATCCGGGCGACCGGTCCGTCGGACCCGTCGCTGCCGCCTCGCGCTGCAGCGGCGCGCGCTCATCCTGGCCGGTGGGGTCGCCTGCTCGACGAGTGCCGAACACTGCAAGTCGCCACTCGGGGGTGATGCGCTGCCCGGGATCCTTGCGTCAGGTGGTCCCTCGGTGTACCGTGACGTGGCCCAACATCCCCGGCAGGGCTGCCGTCGGAGCGATGATCGGTTCACCTCTGACGGCCCGGCCCGCTGAGCCCGGTCAGGAACGAGCCATGCGATCGGCGACCTCACTCCCCCGACCATCCGGACCGGTCCGCCGGGAGCTTTTCCTCGGAGCCTTCACGATGGCGATGGCCGTCGTCGGGTTGGCCTCGCTCGCCGCGGTGGCGCTGAGCGGCAACGATGGATTCTCGCTGCGTGGCGGGGGCGACGCCCGGTCGACCACCGCCCCGGCGCCAAGTCTGATCGCGATCGGGGTCGGCCACGCATCGGCGCCCGCCGAGACGGCGTACCTTCAACTCCTGATTGGCCCGGGTGTCTATGATGGGCAGATCGTCGTCGGAGGGTCGTCTCCAGGCGCGACACCCGGCGCGGCCGAACGCGAGGCCGTCGAGCCGCTCATTCAAGCGATCCGCACGGGGGGCGTCGCCGATGCGGATCTCCAGGTGCTGGTCAGCCCCGCGCTGAGCAGCGGCTACTTCGGTCCGTCGAACGCCCAGAATGGCGTTCGTGTCGACGCCACGATCCATGGTCCGACGCGCGACCGCATCAACGAGATCGTCAACGCGGCCGGTCAGGCCGCCGCCGCCAACGGTCAGGCTCTGCTCCAGGTCGGGGTCGCCTACGCGGTGGCCGACTGCGGCGTTCTGGAGCGCGAGGCCCGCGGTCGGGCGATCGAAGACGCTCGCTCGCGGGCACAGCAGCAAGCGGAGCTGCTGAGCCGGCCACTCGGGCCGTTACTGCTGTCAAGCGATATCGCCCCGGCTCCTGTTCCCGAGACGGACACGAGCGCTCAGGCGGGGTGCCAGGCCGCTGCTCCGGCGGCATCGGGGTCATCTCCCCTCTCGAATGGAATCACCCTGCCGGCGTTCAACCCGGGGGCGACAGCCGAAGCTCGCTCGACCGTCCAGATGAGCCTCACCTTCGCACTGCCGAACACCTGACCAGACCCGTCTTTAGCCGCCGACTGACATCCCTCAGGGAGGTACACATGGTTCGCGTACTCCGCGCCGTCGCTCCGATCGTCGTCGCCTTCACCGTCGTCGTCCTGCTCCTCCTGAGCCCCCGACAGGCCCGCTCGCAGGAGCCGCCACTCGCGCTGCCCACGCCCAAGGGACAGCTGGGAGGACCGCTACCGGTTGGGCAGGATCCGCAGCCACCGCCAGCGGCCGCCGCATCGCCGGAAGCGACGCGGGATATTCCAGCACCCGCCGAATGCCAGATTGAGCCACGAAGCGTCGACGACATCCGAGACCTTCTCGTCGCCACCGCTGGTACGCCAGTCGCCACTCCGGCCGCAAGTTCAGCCACTCCACAGGCTGGGGAGCCAGCTCCGGATGACATTGTCGCCGGTGTTGCCGCGACATCGCGTGAGTTCATCGCGTGTATCAACGCCGGAGATTATCCCCGGCTCTTCGCACTGATGACTGAAGCGTATCTACCACAGTTTCTCCGGGAAGGAGGATTTGACAGCCTTGACGCCGTGGATCTTCTCGCGGGTCAGCCGCAACCACTTGACCCCGCGGACCAGACCGAGATCATCGGCGTCCACGATGTCCTCATCTATCCTGATGGTCATGTCAGCGCCATCGTCACTGGTGACGACCCGACATCGCCTGGCGGGGCGCGGTCCCCGACATTTCTGATGGTGCAAACGGGAAGCGGCGACGACGCCGAGCGGTGGCTGGTCGACGGCGTTATCGGTCAACCGAGTCCCGACGCCGGAACGCCTGCCCCTTAAGCCGAGCGATCGTCTGGTGACCGCAATCACCGACCGAGGCCAGATCATCTCCACCGCCCCTCGCCAGGTGCGTGGGCAACGGAACCTTTTGACCCTTTGCGGCGTTAGAAGAGGTGGGAACGGGTACAACAGCGCCCGTGACGCGGCTACAGCCAGGCCGTGTCGAACCCCATTCCCTCCCTCCGTGGAACGGGCCGGTCGATCAGCCTCGACCGGCCCGTCTCCGTCCCATCAGCGCCCCACCACGCCGCCCGGGTGCTGTGCTATCCACTCCCGTAGCTGCCGGCCGAGTACCGTCCAGTGGTCCCCGCGCGCCTGGCGCTCCTCCGGCGAGAGCGCCGCAAGCCGTCTCCCCCCGAACTCAGGGCAGCACCAGATCAGCGGCACCCAGAAGCCGTCGTTGCCGTCCATCGTGGTGGGAACGGTTGAGGCGAGCAATCCAGGTGGGCTTTCCGCGACCCACGATAGACGCACTTCCCCGTCATGGGCCACCGCAAGCGCCTCGCGCCACCCGATCCTCCGGTCATCGCCATGGAGCTGACGAGCGAGGCTCAGCAGCTTCCCGACCCGATCCGGTCTGCTGGTTCGCTCCCCCGCAAAGCGCCGGGTCCGAGCGGGGTCCCATGCCGGACCAAGACCGGGAATGAGCAAACCCCCATCGGTCGCGACGACCAGTGGCATTGCGCCCGCCGCGGTGCGCGGCAGCGCCCGTGACCAGGCGACAGCCTTCGCCCGCGCGATCCGCTCCAATGCGTCGCTGGTCGCAGCATCTGTGTCTCGATCACCTGGGTCATCGCCAGTAGCCCCAGCACCCTCTTTGAACTCTGGGGATATGTCATGCGGGGCGTGGTGGACGTGCGCCACGCCCCGCAGCTGCCGGCGTATCTCCTCCACTTTGTCTTGGTTGCGTCCAGCGACGACGATCTCGATCACCCTAAACCACTGCCGACAGCCTGGCGGCCGCATGAGCGGCGGCGATGCCACTCAGATGCGCGCCGTGGCAGGTTGAGAAAAAGTCGGGCGAGGTCGCTTCCCCCGCGAACAGGATCCGGTCACCGACCGGTCGCCCAAGATCCTGGCGGCGGTTCGCCTGCCCCGGCAGCGCCGCGGCATAGCCGCCCATGATCGACGGCTCTCGACCCCAGGTCGAGCAGGCAGCCACCGTGATCTGTTTCGTGATGTCGCTGCCATAGACGCCTCGCAGCGCGCCGCGCATCGCGTTCAGCATCGCCGCCTCCCCGGCTCGCTCCAGCTCAACGCCAACCGGCCCGGCCAGATAGCCGTTCGCCATATCCGCGCCGAACGGTCGCAGCTGGAACGCGACGATCGTCCCATCCTCCATCGAAGCCAGCAACGTGGTGTGCTCGTCGACTCCAAGCAGCCGTCCGTCGATCCCGAAGGCCACCTTGTTGGCGGAGCCGAGCGGCACGGCGACAATCGCTTCCTGCTTCCACGCCGGCAGCTCCGGGATGAAACGAATCGCTCCCGCTGCCAGGGCACTGGTCGATACCGTCACGACGACCGCCCCCGCCTCGACCGTCCCCGCCTCGGTCGTGACCCGCGGTCGCATTCGATCCCATTCGATCGAGCGAACCGGCGTCGATAGCTCGACCTCGATTCCTGACGCGTGGCGCGCCACCAGCGCGCCGTAGCCATCCTGTAGCGGCCAGTTGCGCGAGGTATCGCGGTACGCGGTCATGTCGGTCGTAGACGCCGCGTCGAGGCCCACGCCCCATTCCGCCGCGACGGCGCTCTTGAAGAAGCGAAGCCACGGGCTCCCGCCATGTACGACGGACGTCGCCGCCTCATCCCGACCGGCCGCCGCCGCGACTGCCGCGGCGGTGTAGGAATCGGTGACGATCGTCTCTGCAGCCGCCGCTTCCTCCGGTGTCGCCCATCGATCGCCAAGGTGAACGAGGCGCGGCGTCGGTGTCGACCGATAGCGGATACCGTACTCGTCAGCCAGGATCCGAAAGGGATTGACGTCCGCTGAGTGCAGCCAGTGACACCCGCGATCCCATGGCACTCCAAAGGTCGCGGTATCGGTGTGCGCCCGCCCCCCAATCCGATCCATCGCCTCAAAGACGACACTCGTCAGGCCGAGCTCCCGCGCGGTTCGAGCCGCCCCCAGACCGGCCGCCCCCGCCCCCACAATCGCGACATCGACCGACGATCGATTGTTCATCATCCGTTCTCCACTCCCCTTCCGCCGACGCCTGAGACTGAGTCGCCTGACATCTTCATGCACGCCAGTCGACCCAACTCCATTTACCGCGGCGTCGATCCCTCGGTCGGCGCTGCTCGCTTCTGGACCTTTCGCTCGACCGTACCGGCGACGCGCTCGAAGCCAATGTCCATATGCCAGGCCAGCGCAAAGGAGACCGCCCGGCCCCGGTCGGGCACCGCCGTGCTCTCGGTCTCGACCCATACCTCGGGCACCTGTGACGCATGGATGAAGACGCGCTCCGCCGGGAGATCAGTCGCTCGCGGCTCGCCAGCGAGCAGCCTCGCCGCGCGAAGGTAGACTCGAGTCGTCATCATGGTCCCTTCCGGTTTGGAAACCGTCACGATCACCGGCGAGCCAGTCAGGCGGCGCCGACTTTTCCATCGACGCCATGGCCACGCAGCCAGGGGATGGCCGCCGCGAGGTCCGGGAGCTCGATGTCAACTGGCACCGATACCGGCAATCCTCGCGTCTTGACGTTTGGCACCCAGATCGCGCCCATCCCAGCAGCGACCGCGGCGGCCAGCCCCGCCGGAGCATCTTCAAGCACGACGCAGGCTGACGGGGCGATTCCCAGACGCTCGGCCGCGAGCAGAAAAATATCGGGCGCCGGTTTGCCGTGCTCCACCTCGTCCCCCGTCGCCTCCGCATCGAACAGCCCGGCAAGCGATGTCTCGGCCAATGAAAGATCGGCGTGGCTCCGAAGGCTGGAGGTCGCCAGGGCCATGCGAAGACCCGCCTTTCGCCCGAAGGCGATCAAGGCGGCCGCGCCCGGCATCGGTTGGAGGTTGCCGCGAAGTGCGGCCAGCCGAAGTTCGTCGTAGGTTCGCGTCAGCTCGTCAAGCGGGAGGGTTAGACCATACGCCTCCGCGATGACGACCATCGCCTCGGGCAGCCGCCGGCCGAGGGTCGATTCCATGAGCCCTGGCCGCAGCTCGTGGCCATGGAGCTGGAGGAACTGCGCCAGGGCGCGCTCGGCAATCGGCTCGCTATCGATCAGCAGCCCATCCATATCAAAGATCAGCGCTTCAATGGTCCGGCCGGGGTGGCTCGATGGGGTCATCGTTCATCCTTCACGATCGTTAAGGCACGCGCCGGGTTCTCGACCAGCAGCTGGCGCACCTGACGCGCATCCAGGCCAGTCTCCATCAACGTCAGCGGAAGCCGCTCCAGGAGGTCGTTCCAGCCGTGCCCCGATCGGTCGCCGAGCAGGAGCTGACTGCCAAAACCGTCCGCCACCCGGCGCGAGATCGCCGTGGCCAGGCTTCCATCCGTGACACCACTGCCGGCCTCCCGCTCGATGAGCAACGTCGCGCCGCCATCGAGAAAAGGCCAATCGGCCTCGCCGTCCTCGTCATGCAACAACGCGATCACAACCCGATCGGGTCGGACGCCAGCGCCGGTAAGCCGGTCCAACCAATCGTCCACCGCCGCCGCTCGACCCCGTAGCAACACCGGCACACCCGTCAGGTGGTGCGTCTCCGCGACCGCGTCAGCGAGGTCGATCGTGGCGATGCCATCGCGTCCGTGCCCGCAATCGATGCCAAGCAGGCCGGCGCGGACGCGATGCGGTCCACGCCCCGGTGTAACCAGAGCGGCCAGGGCCTCGACGAGCTGAACCGTGACCTGGGCGCCCAGCGGGTCGACGTTGGCGGTGAGAACAAGGTGGCACGGCGATCGCGTCGCCACCTCCCAGGCCCGGTCCATCGATATCTCGTCGCCCGCAATGGCCGCAACAAGGACCGCCCGTCCACCGGCGGCGTGGAAGAGCTCCAGCTCCGCCGCGGCGAGCGATAGGCCATCGACCAGCGTGCCCGGTGGCTCGTCTGCCCCAATCCACCTGCTGCTACCCAGGGTGATCCCCAGGGCGGCAGGATCGACCGGCCCGAGCGCGGTCATCACATGCGGCGCGGTCAGATCGAATGGCTCGTTGTCCGCCTCGGCGAGCAGCGCGCGGTCGAGGTCGTCGGTCTCCCCCGCACCGACCCAGCCGCTGTCGTACTCCATCCCCCTGGGTCCCCCGCATCCCGCTTCTGGACTGCTCAGGCTACCCATTGTGCCCCGGTCACCCGCGTCCGTCGACACCTCTGGTCAGCAATCAACGCAGGCCCGATGATGACGAGGGTTCGCACCAGCCCGCGCTGGCCAAACGAGCGAGGAGACACGCCACCATGGCCAGTTGGGTCGACGACCATCGGGACCACGTCGGATTTGGACTGCAGGCATTTCCACTCCCGGACGACGCAGAGCCAACCCGGCGCGTCCTGGAGGCCGGTCGCCTGGCCGATGCGCTTGACCTCGATGCGTTCTTTATCGGCGATCACCCTGCCTATGCCCCGGAGCCATGGCTACACCTGGCCGCCCTCGCCGCCACCACCGAGCGGATTCGCCTCGGTTCGATCGTCTCCTGTGCGCTCTACCGGCACCCGGTGATGACCGCTCGGCTGGCGGCCGATCTTGATCAGCTCAGCGCTGGTCGAGTCCTGCTCGGGTTGGGCATTGGTTGGAATGCCAGCGAGTTTGCCCGGCTCGGTCTTTCCTTCCCGGCGGTACCGGACCGGCAGGCGGCCCTGGAAGAGGTCGTCGCGATCATTCGCGGCGTCTGGGGGCCCGCTCCGTTCTCATTTGATGGACGCTTCTTCTCCACCGCCGACGAACAGGTCACGCCTCCGCCGATCCAGAGAGGCGGCCCACCACTGATCATTGCCGGCGGCGGCGAGCGCGTCACCCTGCGCCAGGTCGCACGCCTGGCGGACGCCTGCAACTTCGGTCCGGGCCACGCGACCGGACAGGTCAGATCTGCTGAGGACGTCCGGCGCAAGCTCGCGGTCCTGCGTCAGCATTGCGAGGAGGTTGGTCGACCTTACGCCGATATCTTACGCACTCACTTCACCACCTGGCTGATGCTTGCCGAGGACGACGCTGGCGCCCGGGCCAAGCTCGACCGTTACTACCCGGACGGACTCGACGACGAGAAGCGATTCTCACGGGTGGCTCTCACACCGGATGCCGCCGTCGCCTATTATCAGAACCTCGTCGATGCCGGGATGCAGTATTTCGTCGTTCAGACGCTCGACGCCGGCGACACCGAGACGATCCATCTTCTCGCGACCGAGGTCGCGCCACGCGTGCTGGCACGCCCATGACGGCCGGTCGAGACGGACCAGGGATCGCCGCTGGCCCGTCAACCATCGGCAGGGCACCGATGCACCGACGCGACGCGTGGCTCGACATCGTCTCTCGTCAGCCCGCTGCCCATCGAGCAGCCGGCGATCGTTCACAAGCACAGCCGGCCACCATGGCGGGCCCGCGGTCTGCGCCAGTAGCACATCGCGCCTGTCGCACCGGCCGCTGCACCGTCAGTGCCCGGTCATCATCTCGCCCCATCAGGAGGCACGAAGCGTGGGAATTCCGGCCGTCCACCCCTATCATGCCGAGCTTGAGACGGCCATCGCGGCGGCGTCGGACGCCGCGATGGTCATTCGCGATCTGTACGACCGGGCCGCGGCCGAAACGTACACTAAGAGCGATGGGTCCCCCGTTACTGACGCCGATCTGGCCGCTGACCAGCTGATCCGGGAACAGTTGAGCGATCGGTTTCCCGAGGACGCCATCCTCAGCGAGGAAAGCGCCGATGATCCGGCGCGACTGACCTCGTCGCGCTGCTGGGTGGTCGATCCTCTCGATGGCACGGCGCAGTTCGTCGCCCGCACCGGTGACTTCGACGTGCTGATTGCGCTGGTGATCGGCGGCCGCCCCGTCGTCGCCGTGGGGTGCCAACCCACAACCGGGTTCCTTTGCGGCGCCGTCGCCGGTGGCGGTGCCTGGACCGCCACGTCAGGGGAGTTGGACCGCGTTCCCCTGCGCTTCCCTGCGGCCGCTCGGCCGCCCCGGCTCGCCACCTCGATCTGGTTCGGCGCTCCGCTCAACGCACACCTGGCGGGCGCCGTGGCCAGCCAGCTCGGCGCCGCGCCTCCGCCGGTAGCCCAAACCGGCTTCTCGCCACGGCTCTTTCTCCCGGTGGACGGCGAGCGCCGGCTTGACGGCCTGGTCGGGGTTCGCCCAGGGCCGGATGATCCGCAGGAGATGGGCCAGGAATGGGACTTCGCGGTGGCCGATCTCGTGATCAACGAGGCGGGCGGCGTCGTGACCAACCTTCTCGGCACGCTCCATCAGTACAACAAGCCATCGACGCGCAATCGCGGCGGGCTCCTTGCCGCGGTCGACCGCGACACGCACCGCGCCCTCCTGAAAGCCATCGCTGACACCCGTGAGGCGTACGGTTAGACCACGCTCCTCTGTTCTCGATCGCGCCCTCGCGGCAGACGATGTCCCGCTCAGTCGCCGGAGGATCGCAAGCGGTTCCCCCGACAGCGAATCGGTGAAGCCTCGCCGCTAGAGGCGGGTCGCGGCGGCCTCGTCGGCGATCACGATCAACCGGCTACCAGCCATGCGGAGCCACGAGGCGGGCACAACCGCCGACGGCGTCTCGCGCATCGCCCGCCGCAGCATCTCCGCCTTCGCGGCTCCCGTCACGATCAGCACCAGTCGTCGCGCATCCAGCAGCGTGCCGACGCCAATCGTCATCGCCTGTTTGGGCACCGCCTCCGACCCGGTCCAGTCCTCTGCCGCCCGAGCCAGTGACTCACCCGTCAGGTCGACCACTCGTGTCCGCGAGGTGGCGATCGATCCAGGCTCGTTGTAGGCGATGTGACCGTTCGGTCCCAGTCCGAGCACCGCCAGATCGAGCCCGCCGCGTTTCATCAGCTCGGCCTCATAGCGGACCGCGCCAGCCGCCAGATCATCATCCGTCACCGGCAGCGTCACGACCCGAGCGGGGTCAATGCGCGCCGGTGTCATCAGGGCGTCGCGGAGCCATCGCGTCAGACTGTTCGAATCGGCAGGTCCGAGACCGACATATTCATCGAGGCAGACGAGCGAGACCCTTGAGAGATCGAGTTCCTGGCGCGCCACGCGCTCCGCGAGGTCGGTGAACAGACCGAGCGGCGTTTGTCCGGTTGGGACCGCCAACACCCCGTCAGGGTTCGCATCGACGACCTCCGCCACGACATCAGCCGCCCGCCGGCCGACCGTGGCGGCGTCTGGTACGACCGTCAGCGTCCACGATTCCGCGCTGGTCGTCATCGTTCCTCCTCCATCTGATCTCCTCGCTCCCTCGCTGCCCGCGATCATAGCGAACAGCCGGCACCTATGCCGGCCTCGGCCCGGTCCGTCAGCTATCCTTCCCCAGGAGGAAGCACCCGATGACGATGACGACAACGATACCGACCACCGCCGGCGGCACGATCGATCAGGCGCTTGAGCTGATCGACGAGTGGATTGGCCCAACTGGCGTCGCCGGGGCCGGGGCGGCCGTCTGGCACCGGGGAAAGATCGTCGCGGAGCGCTATGCCGGTGAGGCGCGACCCGGCATCCCCGTCACCGCGGAGACCCTCTTTGCCCTCGCATCGGTGACCAAACCGATCACCGCGACCGTCGCCATGACGCTGGTCGAGCGGGGACTCGTTTCCCTCGATGAACCGGTCAACCGTCTGGTGCCGGAGTTCGCGGCCGGGCCAGACAGCGCGAGTGAGGATGTCGACCGGACCCTTGAGAACCTGCGCCGAACTGTCACCGTGCGCCACCTCCTCGCCCACACGAGCGGCTTACCGGAAGATCTCGGCCGGCGGGACTCGCGGTACGCCGATCAGCCGTCTCTTCCGGTGGTGATGGAGCAACTCGCCCGGCTGCCGCTTCGTTCCGCCCCAGGGACCGAGCTGCGCTACTCCAACGCTGGCTTTGCGGTCGTGGCCCGGGTGGTGGAGGCGGCGACCGGTCAATCGTTCTGGCAGGCGGCGCGCGAGTTGCTCCTCGATCGCGGCGAGCTCAGCGACCTCGTCGCTCAACCAGGGGCCCATCTTGCAGATCGGCTGGCGTTGGTCGCCGATGTCTCTCATCCTGGCACACCGCTTGAAACCTACAACGGCGACTACTGGCGCGATCTCGCCATCCCCTGGGGCGGCATGTTCGGCACGCCCCAAGCCGTCGCCTGCTTTGCTGGATCGTTCCTCTCCGGCGAGCCTCGTCTCCTCTCGGCGGCGGCGGCGGCACTAATGACGGAGGACCAGGCCGAGGGCGTGCCGGGCGGTGTCGAGAGCGCCAAGGTGCGCTGGCCGGTTGCCGCCTGGGGTTTGGGCTGGGAGGTCAAAGGACACAAACGGCGGCATTGGACCGGGGAGCTCACCTCGATCAGAACCTTCTGCCACTGGGGTCACGCCGGCACGCTCGTGTGGGCCGACCCCGACCATGACCTCGCGCTGGCGGTCTTCGGAAACCGGACCGTCGCGCACCTCTGGCCCCTCATTCCCCCTCGCTGGGCGCGACTCAGCAACGCCGTCGTCGCCGCCGCGAGTTGAGCGGGCCTGGATCGCTCAGCGCTGAAGGAGCGTTTCGCTGAACGACTCGACCCCGAAGCTGCCCAAGGAGCGCGCGATTCCCGCCGCCCCAGAGCCACCTGTCGCCGCCCCGGCTCGACTTGGGTTCGCCGTGAAGGTGCTTGGCAAGCCGGGGATCAAGGATCATGATGCCCGGCGCTGGCAGAACGATCCGCACCTCCGCGTGAGCGTCGAATACCTCAACGGTCTCTTCGACTGGCTGGCCGAAGCCGGCATCCGGATGTACCGCATGTCGTCCGATGTCGCGCCGTACGTCACACATCCGGACCTGCCGCACTTCCATCGTCAGATCGAGGAAGCCGCGGACGATCTGGCCGCGCTGGGCGCTCGTGCCCGCGCGATCGACCTCCGGCTGTCGCTTCATCCGTCGCAGTACATCGTTCTCAATTCCCCCGACGAACGCATCGCCGCCGCGTCGATCCGTGACTTTGTCGCCCAGACGGCGATCCTTGATGCGCTCGGCGCCGGGCCCGACGCCAAGGTCGTCACCCACGTCGGCGGTGTCTACGGCGAGCGGGCGGCCGCCATCGACCGATGGGTGGTGCGCTACCAGTCGCTCCCCGAAGCCGTCCGGCGGCGCCTCGTGCTGGAGAATGATGAGATTTCCTATCCGGTGACCGACACCCTGGCGATCCACGAGCGGACCGGGGTGCCGCTGGTCTTCGACATCCTCCACCACCGGGTGAACGATCCAGCCGGCATGCCCCCGGCGGAGGCCTGCCGCCGCTGCCTGGCGACCTGGCCCCCGGGTCAGACGCCGAAGGTGCACTACTCGTCGCAACGGACCGCCCCACGTGAGGTGACCCGGCGTAACCGCCTGACCGGTGTTCGCGCCTCCTCGACTCAGCCCGCGAAGGCGGGGCAGCATGATGATTGGATCGATCCGGACGATTTCCTGGCGTTTCTCAGCGCGACCGCGCCCGACCGCTTCGACATCATGCTGGAAGCCAAGCAGAAAGACCTCGCCGTCCTCCGCCTTCGCGAGGCGATCGCCGCTGCCGGTCTCGCCGATCGCATCTGGTGACGATGGAACGCGCACCATCCGACGGGAGACCAGTCCCCGGCCGGCAGCGAACGCTCCGCCCCGGTCTGTTGACAATCCCGAGCTCCATCGCTACGGTACGCCGGCATAGATGATCGACGTGGTCGGCTGATGCACCGAGGGAGGGAGAGGGTTTCCTCGCCCCGCCTCGCACCAGCGTCCGGCGACCATCCATCGGGAGGGCGACCTGCATGACTGACATCGAGTCCCGGATCGACCAACTCATGACGATGGCGGTCGAGGGCCGCATCTCCCGGCGCCATCTGATCCGGCGCGGTGTGGCACTCGGACTTTCATTGCCCGTGGCAATCGGCGCGATCGACAGCGCATCCGCCAACCAGGGGTCGCCCGTCGCGTCGCCCCCAGCTGGTGACGGCACCATCCCGATTCTGGGTCGGGCTCTCAGTCCCGACGAGTTGAAAGCGGAGATCGAGAAAGAAGGCGAGGTGACGGTCGGGAACTGGACCTACACCGCCAACGACACGCTCGTCACGAAGTTTCAGGATTATGTCAAGTCTACCTATGGGGTCGACGTCAAACTCAATTACGAGGCGAGCCAGGCGCCGAGCACCTATCTAACGAACCTCTACACCGCTCTTCAGAGTGGCAATCCCTCACCCTACGATGTGATGGCCATCGAGGAGAACTATTGGGCCGAGGCGACCGCCCAGCCCGAGCCGGTCCTGGAGGCATTTCTTCCCTCACCGCTGATCCCCAACGCCGACCGCGTGATTGATATGTTTAAGCATGTGCCGACCGGGATCGGCTTCCAGGCTTCCGCGACGCCAGGCATCGTCTACGACGATCAACGCGCTGGTTATCTCAAAGACTGGACCGATCTCGCCGATGAGCGGCTCAAAGGCAAGCTGACGATGCCCCTGCCAGGTGATATTACCTCCGGCGGGATTCTGCTCGGGCTGTCAGGTGCGCTTGGCAAGGACTATAAGAACCCGGCCCAGATGAAAGAGGTGATCGACTTCGCGGTCGACAAGATCGGCCCGAACGTTGTCCAGTACAGCACCGACAGCGCCCAGATGCAGCAGCTCCTCCGAGGTGGTGTGGTCGATGCCGTCGGCTTCTGGAACTCGCTGGCCCGCATGGAGTTCCTCAACGGTCAGAAGCACACCAAGTTCCTCGTCGCCGCCTCGGGTCAGTACCTCGTCAACGGCTTCATGTGGATCCCAAAGACTCCCAAACACCCCGTGCTCGCCCAGATCTTCATTGACTGGCGACTGAGCGATGACGGGCAGTTCCCCGGCGAGGACTGGAAGATCGAGCATGGTCCCTGGGCAGAGCTCAATGAAGGGTTGATGGGTCCTTCCTACGAAGGGCTGATCCCCGACTGGTTCAAGGCCGACTACTTCACCTACTACCCGACGCTCGACCAGCTGACGCAGAAGTACAAGGCGGTCGACTGGACCTACTACTCCGCCCATTCCAAGGAATGGATGGACTACTACTCGCAACGGCTCGGGTTGTAACGACGACTGACTACGGGCGAGGATGAGCGTTCGCTGCGCCATGCGCGTCGCCGACGCTCAATCTCGCCGATGCACGGTGCAGCCATGGCCCACGCCCCGATCCCACAACTCGCGAGCATCGGTGCCGCCGCCCGGCTGCGGCGAACAACGCGGCTCGATTCGCGGACCTGGACCGGCATCGGCCTGCTTGGTCCGGCGATCGTCGCGACGGTCCTGTTCGCGATCATCCCGCTGCTCTATCTCTTCCAGGTCAGTCTGACCCAGAAGTCGAGCTTCTTCTTCACCGCCGCCTATACCGTCACCAACTACCGCACCATCCTCGACCGCTACCTGCCGACGATCTGGGAAACGATCTATCTCGCCAGCCTCTCGTCGCTGGTCGATCTCGTCTTCGGCTACCCATTCGCCTACATCCTGATCCGCAAGGTGCGCTACCGCGAGCTCGTGCGGACGATGATGACTTTTCCCCTCTTCGGGCCGCTCTATCTCTCCTTCGGCCTCTTCTACATGCTCCTCCCGACCGGTCCCCTGGGACCAACGCTCGACTTCCTCGGAATCAAGGCGACCACCCTGCTCTACTCGCTGCCGACGGTCCTCTTCGCGATGGCCGTCTTTACCTTTCCCTTTATGGTGATGAATATCGGTACCGCGCTCAGCAACGTCGATCCGATCCTGGAAGAAGCCGCTACCTGCCTCGGCGCCCGGCCATGGCAGACGTTCTGGCGGGTTCTCTTTCCGCTAAGCCGCAGCGGCATCATCGCCGGGCTGTTGATGTGCTTCGGCTGGAATATGGGAGTCCACATCGTGCCGCTGTTACTTGGCCGCCTCAGCGAGCAACGGGTGCTCTCGATCGCGATGTACCAGAAAGGGCTCGTCCAGTTTGACTACGGCCTGGCCGCCGCGATGGGCATCGTCCTGATGGGCATCGCCTTTGGCGTGACCTGGTTGTCACTCCGCTTTTCTCGCGGCGCGCTCGGAGCGTGATGCTGATGCCTGATGATCGGCCGCACCGTTCTTCATGCCGCGGGTGGGAGCTGCCCCGTAAGGACAGTCCATGACGATAGCGATCCCCGCGATCCAGCAACGGCGCGCGAGACGCGTGACCCGGGCCTTCCGGCCGCGTCGGCTCGTCGATCTCCTCCAGCATGCGTACATTTTCTTCTGGTTGATCATCTTCGCCCTCCCGTTCCTGACGACGCTCGTCTACTCCCTGGAGAAAATCGGCGGCGGCTACTCGCTGAGTGCCTATCAGTACGTCTTTGGCACCTTCAAGCACAACCTGCTGCTGTCGCTCGAAACGACCGGCATCACGATCGTGCTCAACCTTCTGATCGCGCTCCCAGCCGCCTACGCGATCGTCCGCTTCCCGATCCCCGCCAAAGGGTTCATCCTCTCGACGCTCAATCTCGCACTCTATACCCCCGCCGCCGTGATGGGGATCAGTCTCGTCATCGCCTACGCCTTCCTCTTCGATATTCCGCAGAGCTTCGTCGGTCTGATCGCCGCCTACGTCGTCGGCACCTACCCGTTGATGCTTGTGCCGATCATCGTCGCCCTCCGCGATCTCCCTGGCGTCTTCGAAGAGGCGGCGCGGACACTCGGCGCCAACCGTATCCAAACCTTCTTCCGAATCGAGCTGCCGCTGCTGGGACCCGGCATCAGCGCCGGCATTCTCCTGACCTTTGTCATCGTCTTCAACGAGTTCCTGGTCACGCTCTTCATCGCCGGACCGGGCACCACCACCGCCGCCCTGCGCGTCTACAACCTGACCCGCACCGCCGGGTTCCAACCATCCACCGCGGCGCTCGCCACGACGATGCAGCTCGTCTCCTTCCTCGTCGTGCTCCTCTTCTTCAAACTCTTCGGCTCCCGCTACCTCAAGGGCACCTACCTCATATGAGTGCCGCACGGTCGGGTGGGCCATCGTGACGACCGTTCGTCTCGTCGACGTGACGAAGCGCTATGGGTCAACGGTGGCCGTCGACCACGTCAGCGCCGAGGTCGCCGAGGGGGAACTGGTGACACTGCTCGGTCCATCGGGCTGCGGCAAAACGACGACGCTGCGGATGGTCGCCGGGTTGATCGAGCCGACGGAGGGAGAAATCCGGTTCGACGATCAGGTGGTCAACGACGTCCCACCTCACCGCCGCCACATCGGGCTCGCCTTTCAAAGCCATGCGCTCTTCCCTCACCTCACCGTCGCGAAGAACGTTGCCTTTGGGCTGGAGGTCCGCGGACGCTCCAAATCAGCGGTCCGTGACCGCGTCGAGGAGATGCTCGATCTGGTCGAGCTCCACGGCTTTGGCGATCGTGTGCCCGCGCAGCTTTCAGGAGGTCAACAGCAACGAGTGGCACTGGCGCGGATGCTCGCCACCGATCCTCGCGTCCTCCTCTTCGACGAGCCGCTCTCGGCGCTCGATCGCAACCTGCGCGATACGCTCAAGTACGCGATCCTGGCGCTGCAGCGACGCACCCGCAAGACGGCGATCTACGTCACTCACGACCAATCGGAAGCATTCGCCATCTCGGACCGCGTCGTCGTGATGAACCGGGGTCGGATCGAGCAAGTTGGCTCGCAACTCGACATTTACCTGCGTCCCACCAGCGAATTCGTGGCGAACTTTGTCGGGGACAACAATGCCCTACCTGGCGAAGTGATCGGCGATGGGCCCGCCGGTGAAGGCGGCGAGCGGCGCGTGGTCGTCGCCAGCGGCCGGCTCCGATTTGAGGCGACCGACCCGGTTGGGCTGCACCCAGGCGACCCGGTTCTGGCCTTTGTCCGCCCCGAGAACATTGAGGTGCTCGCTGACGGCGTCGGCGACACCGCCGGCGTGGTTGAGGGGACGGTCGATCAGATCGTCTTCGAGGGTCCGACCATCCGGTTCACTGTCGATGTCGATGGCACCCCGCTCCGGGTCAGCGTCGGCGGCCTCGAACGGCTCTCACTGATCGACGCCGCCAACCAACGCCTCCGACTCCGCCTACGCGAGGTCTCGCTTGTTCGGCGCGAGCCGGATCAGGGTATCGATCGGGCGCTGCCAAAGCAGGCAGTGTGAGAGATTTTCCTGTCGCTGCGCGATCAATCGCTAGAGGTCAGCGGTCGTCGGATCACCCGCTGTGAGCTTCCTCGCAACTCATCGCGCGGGCCAACCATCGATGATGGTCGCGGCCGCCAGGCCGTTTGGACTCAACAGGATCGGCCCGGCCTCCTACTCTTCGGCGAGCTGCCCACCGTCGATGACGACCGACTCGCCGGTGATGAACGACGCCTCATCCGAAGCGAGGAAGGCAAACAGGTTCGCCACCTCCTCCGGTTGGCCGTAGCGGCGCAGCGGGATTTTCTCCAGGTAGGCCGCGACGAACGCCGGGTCGTGTCCCCCGTCGGTGGCCAGGTCGGTCTGGATCCATCCCGGCGCGACACAGTTAACGCGGATATTGTGCTCGGCAAGCTCGATCGCGGCACTCTTCGTCAGTAACACGACCCCGGCCTTCGACGCGTTGTAGGCCGCCAGCCCGCGCTCCCCCACATGGCCATTGGTCGAGGCCATATTGACGATTGCGCCCCCCGTTCCCTGGGCGATCATCACCTCCGCCGCCAGCTGCGACAGCAGAAACGGCGCGGTCAGATTGACCGCAAGGGTCTGGTCCCAGGTCGCGCGCGTCTGCTCGCGGAACGGCTGGACGATGGCGATGCCGGCATTGTTGACCAGGATATCGATGCCGCCGAGGCGTTCGCTCGCGTCAGCAATCACCCTCGCACACAACGCGTCGTCGACGAGATCACCGGCCAGCGCGTGGACCTCACCGAGCTGCCCGAGCTCGTCCGTCGCCTGATGCAATCGCTCCGCGGCGACGTCACAGATGTACAGGCGAGCGCCTTCGGTCAGGAACTTGGCAGCGATCGCCTTGCCGATCCCCCGCCCGGCTCCGGTCACGATCGCCCGTTTTCCCGCGAGCCGCTCCATCCTCCGCTCCCTTCGGTCGATGTTGGTTCGTTCGCCGGTTACCCAAGCGTCAGGCGCGACGGTCGGTAACCCGCCGAGGCGATCGCATTGAACAGGACGTGGTACGTTCCGCGCATCTGGGCCCGAAAATGGGGCCGGAAGCCAACCAGCACCACGCGTCCAGCATCGAGCGAAAGATCGACCAGCGCCGCTTTCCCCCGAAGGCGATCCGGCCCGAGGATCCAGCCGCTCAGGTTCGGATCGCTCGTCGGGTAACGCGCCGCCACGGTGCCCGTTCCCTCAGGGTCGGTCAGCTCGAAGGCCGGGCTGTTGAGAAACATCACCGTTGTTTCCCGCCCCAGCCCGAAGCCAAGCGGATGAGCCGAGTCCACGACGACCCGAAGCAGCGAGCCGGGACAGTAGAACTCGGTCTCCGGCACCCCCTCGAGCACGTTGCGAACCGGCAGCGCGAAGCGCTGCACCACCGGCTCGCAGGCACCGTCGAGCGCGATCAGCGTGCCACCCGCCGCCACGAAGGCGCGGAGCGCGTCGAAGCCGACATCGCCGAGACCACCGGTGTACTCCGGCGGGTACGGCTCATCGAAGTCGTTCTTCTCTTTCGTCCCTTCGACGATGCGCTCCGGCTCGTCGTGAGGCAGCAGGATGACGTCGAATTGCGTGGCCAGATCGCCCTGCCTGATCTCCCCGTTATGGAGTGTCTGAAAGGGTAGCAGGTGCTGTTCAAGGACCCACCGCGCCCAGCCCTCGTCGATGGTCGCGGCCCACGATTGGTACAGACCGAGCCGCACCGGCCGCTGCTCAAGCGTGTCGATCTCGACCGGCCCGTCGAGACCTAGGAAATCGACGCCTGTCTCCGTAGCGAGCTGCCGCACCAGGGGCTCGACGCCGTCAGCCCGCGGCACCACCACCGACCCGACCGCCAGGCCACTTCCGGGGAGACGCTCCGTCGCCCGGTGCATCTGGCACCCCGCGGCGAGCAACCGGTTGATCGCCGGGATCGAGCCGTTCCGGGTCGCCTCGAAGGCCCAACCATGCACTCCCTCACCGGTGACCTCGCCAGGGGGCGTGATAATCTCCTCCATTCGTCGCAGCTCCGCGTCGAACGGCGACGTGATCTCCACGGCCCGGACACCCATCTGCAGGGGCAAGGTATGACCGGCAATGTCATAGGGCGGACGCGGTGGACCATCGGGCCACTTCCGCAGATCGGGATACTGCTGGTTTTCCAGGAGCGTTTTGGCGAAGTTGCCGGCAGGCTGGCCGAGCCGGACGACGCGGGTGCCAGCGGGATAGGTCACGCCGTCGGCGGTGAAGGGCGAGGTCGCCTCGTCGACCTCGACCGCCCCACGCGATAGCGTCTGCAGAAGCTCATCCGCGAGCTGAGGATCCCGCTGATTCACCGGGAAGACAAAGGCCGCCGGCCCACCGTCCCGCTCGACCGCCCGCCGGTTGATCCCCAGGTAATCGCGCAGCCAGCGCTCGCGGTACTTCGCCGCATGCTCCAGGAAGGCTCGCGCGGCAAGTTTGTCGTAGGAGACGATATCGTGCAGCGTCCAGGCGCCACCCTTCCACGGCAGCGGATGATTCCACGTCCGTGCCTTCGGATCGAAGAGATGCTTGTCATCGATAGTGAGCTGTTCCTCCCGTAGCTCAATCGAGGTCGCCAGGCGGCAGCTGGCCGCCTCGCTCAGGAGGTCGACACTGCCGTGGTAGTTGCCGTAGGCGAGCGACGGTGAATAGTTGTCGAACCGGATATGCGTTGCTACACCCGGTTTGCCTGCCGCGGTCAGGCGGGCGGCGATCTCTGAGCCAACCGCCACGAACCCTTGCTGGATGGTGGGGTCCTGATTCGGGTCAAGCGGATCGATGAAGGGCGGCACCATGAACCGGGCACCGTCGCGTCCCATCTGATGCATGTCGAGGACAAGCTGGGGATGCTCGCGGTTGTGAAGGGCAGCATACAATTGCGTCTCCACCTGCGTCAGCATGAACCAGTCGCGGTTGTTGTCGTGGCCAACATAGGGATGGTACAGCCAGGGCAGACCGCACCCCTCGTAGGGTGTGTCAAGCCAGCGACGGTACCAATCGACAATCATCTGGACGCCGTCCGGATTGCCGCTGGGGATCAATAGGGTCAGCGTGTTGGCCCGTATTTCCCGGCTCTCCGCATCCTCGCCAGTAGCCAGCTCGTAGGCCAGCTCCAACGTCATCAGCGCGGCGCCGATCTCGTTCGCGTGCTGGGTGGCAAGGATGATCGCGACCGAGCGGGCCTCGGCGATCGCCTCCTCGATCTCGGCGTCGCTTCGGCCCCGCGGGTCCCAGAGTCGCCCGAGCAGATCGCGATTTCTCCCCCGGGCGACCGGGGTGAGTCGCGCGGGATCGGCGACGGCGACAGCGATCAGCGGCGCACCGTTGGTCGACATCCCCAGCTCCTCGACCGTCACCCGATCGGAGCTTTCCGCCAACCGGCGAAAATACGCGACGATCTCGGGCCAGTCCGGCAGGCGCCGCTCGGCACCCATCTCATAGCCGAGTAGATCCGCCGGGGATGGGACCGCTGCCGTCGTCGGTCGCGGACGCGTCCGGCGGACCACCGCTATTCCTGACCCTCGCGGTGAGCCGCGGACTGCCCCTCACTGGGGATGGTCGTCAACGCCTCTCGATTGACCCGGATCTGGACCCGGTCGTCCGCCACGTTGACCACCGCATGTCGCGGCACCTCATAGTCAGTGGCGCCATCCTGACTCTCGATGAGAAGGTAGTGCTCGTGAACGGTATGAACCGTTCCCAGCGTCTCACCGTTATAGGCTACGACCGTGGCGCCTACCGGCACCTGCGGCTCCTCGGCGCCATCCATGCATCATCTCCCTGTTCACCGCGTCGCTGTCCATTGTGCGGGCCAGACGGTGGTCCACGCTCGAACTGTTACCCGTTCTCCGCCACGGGCTCATCGGCCTCCGCCGCCGCGGGCGTCCGGGCAACGTCGGCCGACGCGGTCTCGTCCACCTGTCGCACCGGCGCCTCGGTCGAGCTCGGGATCACCCCGATCGCCGCGCTGCCACCCGGTCGCTGGCCGATCTGATACTCGACCCGCTGACCCGTTTCGAGTCGCGGCGCGCGGCCTGGCTCGGTGCTCGTCACACCGCTCTTATGGACGTAGATGCGGCTGCCACCGCCGTCCGGCTTGATCCAACCGCTGCCACGCCCCTGTGACCAGGTATGCACCGTTCCTGTCGCCATCATGCACCTCTTTCCTCGCGTCCAATCAATGCTGACCGTTGCACGGTCAGGCGCGCCCATTTCCCGGGGCGCAAACCGAGGGAGCGTACCACGCCAGTGTCCCCCCGTGTCCGCGAGCAGCCGTGTCGCGATATCCAGCGCCTGTTGATCGACTCTCGTCGGACCACCTGACAGCCGGATTCCACCCGCGGACATGGCGGCGCCATCCAGGCACAGGACGATCACGATCCAGGTTCGACGGTCAGCGGTCCGACACCTCCTGCCGGCTGCTCGGCTCTCCCGCTCCCGCACGCTTAAGATCACGAGGACCGAACGAACGGGGCAGCAGGGCCGAAAGCGGAACCAGCTCGGGACCATCCGGCCCCTCAAGGACCACGATCATCGGGTCATCGGGAGGCGCAAATTCGTTGAGCACCTGGCGGCACGCTCCGCACGGCGTGCCGCCCGGGGCAGCCGGTGTCGACAGCGCGATCGCGCGAATCAGGCGGTGCCCGGCCGCGAGGGCACTCCCGACCGCCACCCGCTCGCCACACATCGTCAACGGGTAACTCGCATTCTCGACGTTGCACCCGGTCACGATCGTTCCGTCCGCAGTCAGGATCGCCGCCCCTACCGCGAACCCCGAGTAGGGCGCGTAGGCCGCCCGCGCCGCGTCCCGGGCCGCGGCGAGCAGCGCGGAGGCCGCCGTTTCATCGAGCACGGTCATTCCTCCCCGTCAGGACAGCCAGGTAGACCGGCTCACCACGTATCATGAGCGGCATCGCAGGCGGCGCATCATCGCACGCGCCGCTTCCCCCCCGCGAGGCCGTTGCGTCGGTTCATGTGGCACGCTGGAGAACAGGCTGGATGGTACTCGATCCTCGCTCTTTGAAAGCCGCGACGTTTCTGGTTCAGGCGCTTGGTCTGCCCGATCGGGCTGAGACCATTGCGAGCGATCTCGTCGCGGTCGATGACGGCCACGATGTCGCGGTTTACGCCGCGGAGCTCGACTCCACGGTCGGCCCGGCGGCGTTCCTCGTCTATGTCTACACCCTGTCCGGGGCCGCGGGGGAAGTGACTGGTGGTCGAGCGCGTTTCGACGCCGACCTGGAGACGATCCGAACGGCGGCCGAACGGGGGGTCCCCGGCCCGCGGCTCGTCGCCCACGCCATCGCCGGCACTGACGCCTTCCTTCTTGCCACCACGCCCGCCACGCTCCGCGCCCTGAGCGGGGATGCCGAGCCGGTGCCGCCACCTCCGGTTCGACCCGTCCCTGACAATCCCGGACCGGCGCGGGCCGAGGCGGCGACGGAACTGTTGCGGCTCCTTCGGGCCGCGGACACCGAGGCCGCGGCCTGGCTGGCTGCCGCTGACTCGGGTGCCCTCGAACCCGCCAGCTTCACCCCTGCCGAGACCGAGCTGGCCCTGTTTCTCCTTGACGAACGGTCGATCATGAATCTGCTCCGGGTCCTCGACCTGATCATCTCGGCGGCGAAGACCAATGCCGCCCGTGCCATGGACGTCGACCCCGTCACCTGACGGGCACGAGGCGTTATCCCGCAGGACCCCACGGACGTTCACGCGGCATCGGGCGATCCGGCGAGGTCTCCAAAACGCACGAACTTTCCCGGTTCGAGGGCACCAGAGCCCGCTAGCGACCAACAATCAGACAGACCCCCGCCGCGAGCAGGGCGACCCGGAACAGCGTGGCGAGGCAGTGATCGGGTTCGTTATGTGGGGTTTAAATAGTCAGTCGACCCGGGGAATCGATGGTGGTGACATCACTGCTCCGCGTCCGTACAATAGGCTGACTCGCGCAACCACTGGCTCCACCCTTGGTGACCGCTTGCCCGCGTTGCGGTCGAGCAGGGCACGGCCGTGTCGCCGAGGCAAATGGCACCTCAAGCGAGGGCAATCTTCAGAACGAGGCGTGATCAGCTCTCGTCGTCCCTCGATTCGGCGGCAATGCCGCCGGTGACTCTTGCAAGGAGCTCGGATGGCCTCTCTTTCCTCGACCGCCCGACTCGCTCGTCTCTGCGCGTCGTATCCCTGGCCTACCGTGATCGCCTGGGTTGTCGCCCTCATTCTCGCCATCGTGATCCAGGGAGTCGTGCCAGTCAACACGACGACCGATGTCACCCTTCTCAACCATCCCGAATCGCAGCAGGGCTGGGATCTGATCGAGGAGCACGGCATTCGCGAAGAACGCCGCGGCACCGAAACCATCATCGTCCAGTCAGCGAACGCGACGATCGACGACCCCGCATTCCGGCAAACCGTTCAGCGCGTCACGGACGCCTTCCGTGCGGATACTGAAGTGGTCGCCGCCGCCGTCGACTATTACGAACTCAACGCCAGGAGCCCGGAAGCGGCCGCCGGTCTTGTCTCCGCTGACCGCAAGACAACCATCCTGCCGGTCACCCTTACCGGATCGCTTGAGGAAGCGACCGAGCATGGGCCGGACGTTCTCGCGCTGCTCCACGATCAGCAGAACGCCGCCCCGGACTTCACGATCCTGACGGTCGGCGACGGCAGCCTGAACGAAGAAGTCAATACCATCACCGAAAAGGACATCGCCCGTGGCGAGAGCATCGGTGCTGGCGTCGCGTTCCTCATTCTCCTCGTTGTCTTTGGCGCTTTCGTCGCCGCCTTCGTCCCGCTGATTCTAGGCATCATCTCGATCGGCATCGCCTTCGGCCTGGCCGCGATCGTCAGTCAGATCAGCGAGCTGTCCTTCTTCGTGACGAGCATGATCACGATGATTGGCCTCGCGGTCGGCATCGACTACGCTCTTTTCGTCGTCGAGCGCTACCGCGAGGAGCGGCGTCGGGGCGCCGCGAAGCAGGACGCGATCACGATTGCCGGCAACACCGCGAGTCGCGCCGTCCTCTTCTCCGGCCTGACCGTCGTCCTTGCCCTGGCCGGGATGTTTATCGTCCCGAACAACATCTATCGTTCCCTGAGTATCGGCGCGATTTTGGTCGTCGTCGTCGCGGTGATCGCCACCCTGACCTTGATCCCGGCCATCATCAGCTTGCTCGGCGACAGGCTCGACTGGCCCCGCCACCCCAAGTACGACGCGGAGACAGCGGCCAAGCAGGCAGCCTGGGACCGCGAGACGATTCACGGCGGTTTCTGGGGGACGATCTCCAGAGTCGTGATGGGCAGACCCATCATCAGCCTGGTCGCTGCTGTCGCCTTTCTCGTGCTCTGCGCGTTGCCCTATTTCAACCTGAACGCGGGGTTCAACTTCGCGTCGTCGCTGCCCGATGAGCTCCAATCGAAGGCCGCGTTTAACATCCTTGATGCCGAATTCTCCGCCGGGCTGATTTCGCCTGTCGAGATCGTCGTCGAGGGCTCACTCGACGATCCGGCCGTCCAGCAAGCCATCTCCGCAATCACGCAGCAATTGGACGCGGCCAGGACCGCCGACGACGAACCCCTCTACGGCCAGGCAACGACGACTCCAGGCCCGGATCGTCAAGTCGGCCTGATCTCTGTCCCGATGAAGCTCGATCCTAATGCGGATGCCGCGGCCGACGCCATCGGCCAGCTGCGCGACGAGATCATCCCACCGATTGCGGCCTCGTTGCCAGCGGGCCGCATCCTCGTGACCGGGATCACCGCGAACAACGTCGACTTCTTCGAGATGCGCGACACCTACACCCCGATCGTGTTTCTGTTCGTCCTTGGCCTAAGTTTCCTCCTGCTGATGACCGTCTTCCGCTCGGTCGTCGTCGCGGCCAAGGCGATCGCGATGAATCTGCTCTCGGTCGGCGCCGCCTATGGCCTGATCGTCTGGATCTTCCAGGAAGGCCATCTGGTCAGCCTTTTCGGCTTCCAGCAGGTCGAGGTGATTGAGGCCTGGCTGCCACTCTTCCTGTTCTCGGTGCTGTTCGGGCTCTCGATGGACTACCACGTCTTTCTCCTCTCCCGTATCCGCGAGCACTACGATCGCTCGCACCGCAACGGCGAATCGGTCGCGGTCGGACTGCAGCGGACGGCAAAGATCATTACCGGGGCAGCCTTGATCATGGTTGCCGTCTTTGGCGGGTTCGCCTCAGGAAGCCTCGTCTTCCTACAGCAGATGGGATTCGGCCTCGGCGTCGCGGTCCTTATCGATGCTACGATCGTCCGCTCGATCCTCGTTCCCTCAGCGATGGCGTTGCTCGGCGACCGCAACTGGTATCTGCCGCGGTGGCTCCACTGGCTGCCCGATCTTCGGGTCGAGGGCCCTCCTGCGGCCGAGTCGACCAGGCCGGTCGGTTCGGTAGCGGACTGATGACGTCCGTCAGTTCGTGTCGCATCATCTGGGGAGCCCTCCAACTGCGCAGCGATCTCTTCCTCACCGGATGAGGGCGGGATGCCTGAATCGACGATCGACCTGACACTCGTCCCTGCGATTCCAAAGGGGCTCACGATCCCGGACGGGATCGGCTTCACGGGTGCATGTCACCGACCGGTGCCGTATTCGTCGCCGTGAGTCTCGCGCCCGGTTCCACCGGCGATCTAGGCCACCCGGCGGCTCCGGGCTCCTCCCCGCGACCGCGACTTCAGACCGAGCCTCTTAGGTTGGAGACCCTGGCAGGCCCCGCACCACATCAACCAGCCGTTCAGCCGCCAGACTGATGATCGTTGCCCCGATCTCCGCATCCGCCCTGGTGGGATCCCCGTAGACGCCGCTGGGCGCTTCGCTGAGTGGGAGCGGCGGCGAATAAGCGGCATGGGTCAGGGCTCGCGCTGCCATGTCGCTCAGGTCGGTCCAGTCGGTGATCGCCTTGTAGGCGGGATCGACCCGATCCGGCTGCAGATACAGCTGGATGGACGTTTCCGATTGCCCGGCATGCCCAATCATCCCGTGATCCCCCGGGCTCAGCTCCCCAAGCTCGGCCCCCAGCAGGGACCAATAGGAGAGCGCGATCGCACGAATGCCGTTGGCGGCGAGCTGCGTTGCGGCGACGCCGATCAGACCGGCGTTGCCGCCGTGACCGTTGACGATGACCATCCGCCGAAAGCCGTGCTCGGCGACACTCATGCCGATATCTGAGATGAGCCCCAGGATTGTCTCGGGTCTCAGCGTGATGGTGCCGGCAAAGGGCAGCCAGTAGGGTGACAGCCCCCAGGCAATCGGCGGCAGCACCAGCGCTGATCTGTCACCCAGCAGGCGGGCCGCCCGCTCGGCGACCTCGGTGGCGGCACTGATGTCGGTATCGATGGGCAGGTGCGGGCCATGCTGCTCAATCGCGCCGATAGGGAGCAGCAGCACCGGGTCATGGCGTGCAGCCTCTGCCAGCTCGTCACGGCGCAGCTTCTGCCAGCGAATCTCGAGGGTGCCCTCCTGGTCATTCATGACGATCGTCCGATCCCTTCCCTTATTCCTAGGCTGGATCCGTTGCCCGGATAGGCTCGGAGCGTCACGACCGTGACCCGCATGACCATCAGGACGACGGCGCGTTCGGCGCCGTCGGTGTCGTGGTGGACGAGCGAAACGGCCAGCAGCGAGCGACATTCGTCACCTCAGCGCGCCCTGGCGAGGAGGAGCAGCACGACCGCCCCTGACAGGAAGAATAACTCCGGCGGAAGTGCCCCGGTGTCCCTCCCCAGTGTCGGGTCGACGACCGTCGGCATGATCCGGCGACCACCGACGCCCAGCGCGATCGCCATTCCTCGCTCTTCCATGCCCCTCTGGTCAGTTCCCAACCACTCGCGCCGCCGCAACGTCAGCACCCCAGCCCGCCGCTCCGTTTCGATTCTCAGGTTCGGGCGTCGACCGATCTGCCGCATGAGACCGAACTGATCGCGGCAGCGGGAGCGATGCACATTACCGCTCATCCCCTCCGATGCCAGGGTGGTCCAGGGAAGAATCGTACAGATCGAGCGGCTGGCAGGGCGGTCGACAGCATCGGCGTAGCTCTAGCCGTCACTCGTGCCGCCAACGTAGCGCGCCTGCCACATCCGGGCCTGCTCCTCGGGCACCCGAACAAAGGTCGCCGTTCCTTCCGCCAGGAGCGCCTCGTCGTCCTCCCGTCGCACCTCTCCGGCCGCCTGAAGGGCTCGGCCGCGATCGGAGATGACCCAGGCGCGGACCCGGGTCGCCATACCCGTCTCCACCGGTCGCCGAAAGGTGACGGAGAGCTTACCGGTGACCGCCCAGATCCCGCGATCGAAGATGACCCAGCCCATCGCCTCGTCGAGCACCACGGTGACGATGCCCCCGTGGGTCACCCCGGCGAACCCTTCGTGCTCGGTCGCCGGCGTGAAGGACGCCCAGATTCGTTCTTCATCCGGGTTTCGATAAAAGGCGAGCCGGAGCCCATGGGGATTGAGGCGTCCGCAGCCGAAGCACCCGTGGTCGTCGCGGCCGTTCACGGGCTCCGCGCTGCTTGATGTGATTGCGCCTGCCTCAACCATCTATTACACCACCCCCGGTCCGGATCGAGACCGTAGCACAAACATGGAGACCGCCGGGACCGCTGCCCCGACGACCTCCAATGATTAGGTCCGTTCTTTGACGTGGCGGGGGTGGCTATTTGACCTCGACGATCTGTGCCATCCCTTCGGCGGCATGGGGCATTCCACCATGGTCCGGGTCGCCGACGAAGCAGAGCATCACGTAGTAGCCCGGCTCCAGGTTGGTCGCAAACCACGCCGTAGCGCCGATCGACATCGTCGACATCGTCGACAGCGAGGAGATTGGAACAAAATCTTCCTGCTTCGGCGTCCCTGCTGGCAGCGGCGTGCCGCTCGACGGGTCGAAGGTCACAAGCGCCTGCACCTGCTCCTCAGTGATCGGTCCTGGGGCCTTGACCAGGAACACGAAGTGAGGCTGGTCACTATGGTTATAGACCCTGACCGTCTGCTGGCCGGCCGCCAATGCACCGTCGAGTCGAAACGCGAAGCCGTCGGCGGTGCCGACCTCATTAATCGTCACGTCGGCCGCCGGCTCGGCCACGTCGGCCGGCATGTCGCCCGTCACGGTCAGCTCGACCGGCGTTAGCGGCACGGACGGATCACCGGCCCAGGTCGCAGAGGTGCCCAGCTTCAGATCCACGATCGCCTGACCCGTTTGGCCGGCCTGGACACTGACGCCACCGGCAATATAGGTGTGATAGAACCATTCGGGAGCCTGGTCCTCCTCCGCGCCGCCAGCCACCGGCGTGCCCCCGGCACCGGGTGGTGGCTCGGCCAGATCGGCAACCGTCACTCCGTCGGGCAGCTGCATGAAATTGAGATCGATCTCGTCCGGAGCGGTATTGGTGAAGGTCACGACATAGCGCCCGGCCGCGGTCGTATCAGGCACGCCGTCGAACCCCTTGCCCGGGGCCGTGATCGCCAGTTCTGGCAACCCCAGCGTATCGGCGAACGTCGCGCCGGCGCCGGCACGCGGCGTCGTCTCCTGCGCCAGCGTGCCCCTGGCCCCGGTCAGCACCAGCAGCAGTGCGGCGATCAATCCAATGAGTTTGCCCATGCGATGCTCCTCTTCATTCCTGGTCCTCGATCGATCCCCTTGACTGGCCTGTCAGTGGGACCGCTCGGTCGCGTCCCATGGAGAGAGCGTAGGGTGAGACGTGGGCGCGCAACTCCGTCAGACGACGTATTTCAGACCCAGGGTTGCCACTACGTCGGATGACGGAGTCACGAGGGGGATGCCTGAACGCGCAACCAGATGGGGAGTACAACAGTCGCGCCATCGCCGCCTCCATCGGTGACGACGGTCACCGGCCGCATCCCATCTTGCCGCGCAAGATCGTCCCCTGCTGACCCTGCTCATCGGTGAATGGTGCACGGAAGGCAGAACCGTGGGCGGCCCGATGGCTCGCCCGGCTCCGGTTGTCACCCGCGGAACCGCCGGGCTATCCTGATCGAGAACTCCACCAACCTGTTCAGAGGCGGCGAACACCGACCGGCCTCGCGCATCGGAGCCAGCGTCATGCCCAGCTACCGCGACCTGCTCGACCAGACGAAGCGCGCCATCAACGAAGTGGACGCCGCCGCAGCGGACTCGCTGCGCCGCCAGGGCGCCCTGATCGTTGATGTCCGCGAGCAGGACGAGGTCGAGCAGGGCGCCGTTCCCGGCTCGGTTCACATTCCGCGCGGCTATCTTGAGATGCGGATCGAAGAGACGGAACCGGACCTCCACCGACCGATCGCGGTCTATTGTGCCGGTGGCGTCCGCTCCGCGTTCGCGGCCCGGGCTCTGCAGGACCTTGGGTATGACAACGTCGTCTCGCTCGCCGGTGGCTTCGGGGCATGGAAAAACGCGGGGCTGCCGTGGGCAGTGCCGCGGGCGCTCTCGGCCGACCAGCGCCGTCGCTACAGTCGCCACCTCCTGATCCCGGAGGTCGGGGAGGCGGGACAGCGCCGCCTGCTCGATGCGAAAGTACTGCTGGTCGGCGCGGGTGGTCTTGGCTCCCCGGCGGCGCTCTACCTCGCCGCCGCCGGTGTCGGTACCCTCGGTGTCGTTGACCCCGACGTGGTCGACGACAGCAATCTGCAGCGCCAGGTCATCCATACCACCGACCGCGTTGGCATGCCGAAGGTCGAGTCGGCCCGGCTTGCCATCGAAGCACTCAATCCTGACGTCGTGGTGATCGCCCACCAGACGCGCCTGACGAAGGAGAACGTGCTCGATATCTTTGGCGGCTACGACATCATTCTCGACGGCACCGACAACTTCTCGACCCGTTATCTGATCAACGATGCCTGTGTCCTGCTCCGCAAGCCGAACATCCATGGCAGCATCTTCCGGTTCGAGGGGCAGGCAACCACCTTCGTCGCCGGGCAGGGACCCTGCTATCGCTGCCTCTTTCCCGCTCCGCCACCGCCGGAGCTCGCCCCGAGCTGCGCCGAGGCGGGCGTGCTCGGGCTGCTTCCAGGCACCATCGGCCTGCTGCAGGCGACTGAAGTCGCCAAGCTGATTCTCGGCGTCGGCGAGCCGCTGATCGGGCGGCTGCTCACCTACGACGCCCTCGAAACCTCCTTCCGCACCCTCAAGATCGCGCGCGATCCCGCCTGCCCCATCTGCGGCCCCGACGCGCCATCATCCCTCGACGACATCGAGTACACCGACATTTCCTGTGCCATCCCCCAGGCGGTACTCGCCTAGGACCCAGCTGTTCCAAACTTCTCAGCATGGGCGCGACAAGACGACGATCAACGAGACGCGAAGTGGCATCGCGTTCTTCCTGGGCCCGGCACTCCTGAGGCGCGATTGTTCGCGGTCGCCGCGCGAGAACGTCGATACCGACGCCGCATGATCGTGCTGTTTGCCGCCTCATGGACGAACGGAACTGCGATCGGTTCTCGCCCTCCTCTTGACGCCACTCTGCGCGGTCGCTAGGATGGACTTCCTTGATTCATTGAATGAAGTAGAACGGCACTGGTTCGAGGTTGATGTGGTCACTCGCCTCCGCTCTGCCAACCGGCGACTGATGCGCGAGATCAACCAGATGCTTGTCCTGGGTGCCATTCGCGACCAGGGGCCGATCTCTCGAACCGACATTGCGGATGTCACCCACCTCAGTGCTGCGACCATATCCGGAATCACCGGTGATTTGATCGAGCAGCGTCTTGTCGAAGAACGAGAAGCCGGTGTCTCGACTGGCGGTCGCCGCCCGATCATGCTGGTGCTCAACCGTCAGGCAGGTCTCGTCCTTGGCGTGAAGGTCACCGAAACGACACTCGTCGCGGCGCTCACCGACCTTGGAGCTGACATCGTCAGCCAGGCGGAGAGATCGCTCGACGGAGATCGCCGACCGGAGGCGGTCGCGGATCGGCTCGCGACGCTGGTCGAGGGTCTGCGCTCCTGCTATCCCGATCGGCGGATTTTTGGGATTGGACTCGGCATCGCTGGCGTCGTCGACCGATCAGCAGGCATTTGCCGATACTCGCCATTTCTTCGCTGGCGTGATGTGCCGCTGAGAGATCTCCTTGAGGATCGTCTCAAGCTCCCGGTCGTTGTCGAGAACGACGTCAACACCCTCGCGCTTGCCGAGCAGTGGTTCGGCGTTGGCGCGGGGGTCTCCGATTTTCTCGTGGTCACCCTTGGTCGCGGGGTTGGTCTCGGCATGGTGCTTAACGGACAGCTCTATCGTGGCGGTCTTGGCGGCGGCGGCGAGTTCGGGCATCTCACCGCCGATCCTTCCGGTCCTCACTGTGAGTGCGGCAAACAGGGCTGTCTTGAAGCACTGGTCTCCACACCTGCGCTCACCCGACGGCTTCGCGCTGTCCTCGGTCCGCACGTCACCTTCGCTGCCGGCGTCGAGCGGGCGCGTAACGGCGATCCAAGCGCATCATCGATCTTCATCGACGCCGGTCGCATCCTTGGGACTGCCCTGGCCACCCTCGTCAATCTCTTCAACCCCCCGCTCATCATCGTTGGGGGCGAGGGAGCAGAGGTCCTCGACCTTCTCCTCGAACCGATGCGGGAAACACTCCGCGACGGCTGTTTTGACAACTTCTTCGCGAGTCTGCGGCTCGTGGTCGAGCCGTGGGGCGACGATGCCTGGGCGCGTGGCGGAGCGAGTCTCATGCTTGAAGAGCTCTTCCGTCCTTCCCTCTATCAGGGTGCCGAGACACGAGTGAGTTGGGACACCGCGCAGCCGAGCGCCTCGGAAAGGGTGACCCATGATCGTCGGTGAACGCCGGGTTGCCCGTGTCAGCTGGATCGCTCTGTTTCTTACTCCCGGGTTACTCGGTCTGATGATCTTCACGATCGGGCCAATCATCGTCTCCCTGGTCCTGACATTGTTCGAGTGGGATCTCCTGACCTCCCCACGCTTCGTCGGGTTCGACAACTTCAGTCGGTTATGGCGAGATGCCGAGTTTTGGGCCGCTCTCCGCCACACGCTGCTCTTTCTCGTCGGCTACGTCCCGCTCGTCATGATCACCGCCCTCGCGGTGGCGCTCGCGCTCAATGAACGTCTGCGCGGGATCACCGCGTTGCGTACCGCCTTCTTTATCCCGGTCGTCTCGTCGTGGGTCGCCGTCGCTCTTCTCTGGACATGGCTCTTCAACCCCAAATACGGTCTGATCAACTACCTTCTCCAGATGTCGCACATCACAGGACCGGGTTGGCTCTTCGACCGCCATTGGGCAATGCCGGCCATCATCCTGACCAGCGTCTGGAAAGACCTCGGCTTTGTCATGGTCCTCTTTCTCGCTGGTTTGCAAGCCATCCCAAAGGACTACTACGAGGCAGCTTCTCTCGACGGCGCCGGAGCCTTTGAGCGCCTGCGCTCGATCACGTTGCCCCTCCTCGGACCGACCACCTTCTTTGTGACGATCATCTCTATCATCAACTCGTTTCAGGTCTTTGATCAGGTCTGGGTCATGACGGAGGGTGGTCCATCCGGCGCTACGACGGTCCTTGTTGAACGCGTCGTCAAACATGCCTTCAGCTACGGTGAGATGGGCTACGCCGCCACGATTTCGTGGGTCCTCTTCGCCCTTGTCTTCGTCGTGACAGTGGTGCAGCTCCGCTGGCAGCGTCGTGGGTCGTTCGATGTATAGCCCCGCGACACGCCCGGCCCTGCATCTCCGTCGTGGCTACGCGACCCGAATCAGTGGCCATGTGTCGATCACCGCGGCCCGCTACATCGTCCTGGCTGTCACAGGGGCGACCATGGTCGTGCCGTTCCTGTGGATGCTCGCGACCTCGCTCAAGGAACCGGGCGCCGTGCTGACCGTCCCGCCGCAGCTGATCCCCCGGGCGCCCACGTTGGATAACTACCAGCGCGTCGCTGAAGCAGTTCCGCTGCTGCGCATGATGCTCAACAGCCTGGTCGTCACGATCGTTTCGGTCGCGGGTCAGCTCGTGACGAGCAGTCTGTCGGCCTATGCGTTCGCCCGCATGCGATGGCGCGGGCGCGACGCCCTGTTTCTGCTCTACCTCGCAACGTTGATGGTCCCGTCCCAGGTCACCGTGACACCACTCTTCATCTTGGTGCAGCGTCTGGGATGGCTCGACAGCTATCAGGGGTTGATCCTTCCAGGAGTCGTCAGCGCCTTTGGGACATTCCTCCTCAGGCAGGCGATTCTCTCGGTTCCCCGTGAATACGAGGAGGCGGCGTTCCTCGACGGCGGGAATCACTGGACGGTGTTCTCTCAGATCGTGATTCCGATGGTGCGCCCCGCGCTCGCGACGCTGGCGGTCTTCTCCACGATGGCGAGTTGGAACGCGTTTCTTTGGCCGCTACTCGTCACCAGTGATGAGCGTCTGATGACGTTACCGGTTGGTCTCGCGCTGCTCCACGGTCGCTACGCCAGCGACTGGGGCATGGTGATGGCCGGCGCTGTGGTATCGGTCGTCCCTATCGTCCTCGTCTACCTGGCCGCCCAACGCGCCTTCGTGAACGGTGTGCTGATGAGCGGTCTCAAGTAAGTCCGCACCGTCCATCGCGATTCTATGGGGAATTGGAGGGACTCCGCCATTACGCCTGGCAAGCGCGCAACCATCACCGCAGACGCCGCAACTTTCCGCGATGAGGAGGATTCGATGCCGCTGTCACGTATCGCTCGATGGTTGTCGCCGCTTCTCCTGGTTACCATGATGCTGCTCGGTGGGCCCGCGCTCACGGCGGCTCAGGACCCGGTGACCCTCACCTATTTCACCTTCTCCGCCGCGCCAGATCACATGAAGGACCTCGATCGGATGATCGAGGCCTTCGAGAGCGCCAACCCCGGCATCAAGGTTAAGGTCGAGACGGCACCCTACGACGACTATTTCACCAAGCTCCAGACACTCGTTGCTGGCGGCAAAGCGCCAGACGCCTTTGAGTTGAATTATGAAAACTTTGTGTCATACGCCAGTAAGGGCGCCCTGGCCGACCTGACCGCAATGACGAAAGAGTCACCTCAGTTGGAGAGCCGCTTCTACCCGCGCGCATACCAGGCCTTCAGTCTGGACGGCAAGCAATATGGTCTTCCCGCGAGCTTTTCCAATGTCGTGCTGTTCTATAACAAAGACCTCTTCGATGCCGCCGGGGTCGCTTATCCAACCGCCGACTGGACATGGGACGACGAACTGACCGCCGCCCAAAAGTTGACTGATGCCACAACCGGTGTCTGGGGTACATATAGTCCGATCCAGTTCTTCGAGTTCTACAAGGTCGCTGCCCAGGCCGGATGCGGCGTATTCGGTCAGGGCCAGCAAGTGACGATCAACCAGCCCGGCTGCACCGAAGCGCTGACCTGGATGATCGACAAGGTCAATACATACAAGGTGAGCCCGACGGATCAGGATATGGCGGGCGTGTCAGACGGCGATCTGTTCAAACAGGGCAAGATCGCGATGCTTCATACCGGCATTTGGATGTTTCCGCAGTTCGCCGACGCGAGCTTCGCCTGGGACATCGCTCTGGAACCGGGCAAAACGCAGAAAGCTCATCACTTCTTCGCCAACGCCGCCGTGGTCTCCGCGACCTCGGAGCATCAGGCCGAAGCATTCGCTTGGTCGAAATTTCTCACGAGCAGCCCGGAAGCGGCGACGATTCGCGTCGCGGCGAACTGGGAGCTTCCGGCGCTCAACGACCAATCACTGTTCGATCAGTGGCTCGCGCAGCGACCACCCGAATCGCGCCAGGTGGTTTTTGATGCCCTTGAAACGCTGGTAACCCCACCTGTTATCGAGCGACAAAGCCAGATGCAGGATGCCATCACCGGGCTACTCGACCAGGCCAGGACCGGTGAACTCTCTCCGCAAGAAGCGCTCGATCAGGCGAAGTCGAAGGTGGAAGAACTCATCCAGCCGTCAGGGGGCTAGCGAGAGGACGATGGGCCGGCGCCGCGCTCGCGGTGTCCGGCTGTCGTCGTGGAGAGCGCGCCGCGCCGGCTGGTTAGCGCCGAGGCAGCATTGATCATGCCCAACATGCGTAAGGTGGGGAACTGTTCGCGGCGCGAGGAGCATCATCGCAGGGTAGCTGGTGATCCGACGCTCAACGATACGAGCCGGAGGAGTTCACCGCATCCGCGACGATGGAAGGTCGAATTCATTGGTGGTTGAAGCGGCGGAGAGGAGCCGCGTCTCCTCCCCATGGGGTTATCTCGTGTATCCGATTCTCGGTCGACGGAGTGAACGGCGATCAAACGGGCCGGTCAAGTAGGTGGAAGGATGGCCAGTGGAGCTAACGATCGTTCACGAGCCCCATGGTCTAGATACGCCCTACGACACGCGATTCGAAGAGCGTCGCCCCCGTGACCCGGCGGGCGGGGACATGGTGGCGATCGGCTTTCTCACGAGGCCCGGGGGCCGGGCACAGACCGCCCGCCTCGACTGGAGGCGTAACGGACGGCTTCAGCCCCCGATCCTCGCACGCGCGGCCTCTTTCAGCACCGACGAGGACCGCTGGCTTGTTGAGCTTGGCGTTCTCGACGCTGGCGACCATATCGACTATTGGATCACCGCCGAGGGCCGCGGCGACCAGGTTAGCTCACCGATGTATGCGTTCGCGGTCCGTCGCTGGCGTCGACTCGCTCAGGTGGTTGGCGTGGTCACGACCACGGAAGGGGCCGAATTCGCTACGGTTTCAGAGGATGACCGGCCCGGTGTGACGCTGCGGGTCGAGGCGGTCGGCGACCGTGGCAGCGTTCGCTTGACCGTGGCCACCCGCGCAGACGCTCCGGGACCGATCGAGCCGAACTCCGTTCTCCTTGCCAGTGCCATCCCAATCGCTGATTCCAGCATTGCCGTACGCGCTGACCCACTGACGGGACTACTGTACGTTCACCAATATCCCGGGAATGCGGTAGAGCGTGCGCGCGCAGTCGGGCCAATCACCGTGCGCTGGCTCGAAGAGGCGGACGGTCCTTTGGCGTCCGTTGATCTCGTCGGCCCCCTGGCGGATGGCGAAGCACTTGTTGGTTTTGGTGAGCGCTTCGACGCGCTCGACCAGCGTGGACGTGCGCTCGATGTGACGGTCTACGAGCAGTACAAGAACCAGGGCAACCGGAGCTACCTGCCCGTGCCGTTCTTCATCTCGAGCCGGGGATACGCTTGCCTCGTTGAGGGCAGCACCCGCGTGGTCTACGACCTTGGCCGGAATGTCCACGACCGGTGGCGTTGCACCATCGACAGCGTGCGAGCGACCGTTTCTTTTGTCCTGACGATGGGATCTCCGCGCGAGGCGGTTGCCGGGCTTACCGCGCAAACAGGTCGTCCGGCCACGCTTCCACCCTGGGCGTTTGGACTCTGGATGAGCAGTAATGAGTGGAACAGTCAGCGCCGCGTGGAGGATGAGGTCGAGCAGTCGAAGGATGCGGCGATCCCGGCGACGGTGGTCGTCATTGAAGCATGGAGCGACGAGACGACATTCTACGTCTGGAATGGCGCCCAGTATGACGCCCAGGACGGAAGATCGGCGCTTCAACTCGACAGCTTCTCGTTTCCTGCCGACGGACCATGGCCGGACCCGAAGGGGATGGTCGACCAGCTTCATGCGGCGGGGATTCGTCTTCTCCTCTGGCAGATTCCCGCGCTTAAGGCAGCGGCGACGCCCCACGCTCAACATGACCGCGATATCAGTCATGCGATCGACCGTGGCTATGTGATCGCGGGGGAGGATGGGGCGCCCTATCGGAACCCGGCATTTTGGTTTCGGGATGCTCTCATCCCGGATTTCACGTCCCCCGAGGCGACCAGGTGGTGGCTGGAAAAGCGCGCGTATCTCCTTGATGAAATCGGCATCGATGGCTTCAAGACCGACGGCGGTGAACACCTTCAGGGGCGTGGCCTGCGCTCGTTCGACGGGCGATGCGGTGCTGAGCTCGTCAACGCCTATCCGAATCTGTATGTCGGCGCCTATCACCACTTCGCGAGGGAGCGGCGCGGAGGAGATGCCCTGACGTTCAGTCGAGCCGGTCACACCGGGGCCGGAGCCTTACCGGCTCATTGGGCTGGCGACGAGAACTCGACCTGGGAGGCGTTCCGCCAGTCGCTCGTCGCCGGGCTCACCGCCGGATTGAGCGGGGTGCCTTTCTGGGGATGGGACCTTGCGGGTTTTAGCGGCGACTTGCCATCGGCCGAGCTCTATCTGCGATCAACTGCGATGGCCGCGTTGTGCCCAATCATGCAGTACCACAGTGAGTACAACCCGGACGGCCCGTCCCGCGACCGCACTCCGTGGAACGTCGAGTCGGTGACTGGCGATGACCGCGTCGTACCGGTATTTCGCTTTTTTGCCTACCTCCGGATGAATCTCCTCCCATACATCGTCAGCGAAGCCGCGTATTGCTCGATGAGCGGCGAACCGATGATGCGGGCGCTCCTGCTGGATCACCCAGAGGATCCACTTGCATGGCACATCGACGACCAGTATCGCTTTGGACGGTCGTTGCTCGTCGCCCCGATCGTCGAGCCAAACGTGACTCGGCGACGACTTTACCTTCCCGCCGGTCTTTGGTACGACCTGTGGCATGGAACATCGCACCGGGGCGGTAATTGGCTGGAGGTCGAAGCGCCAATCAATCGCATACCAGTTTTTGTCGCCGCTGGATCGATCCTGCCGTTCAATCTCGGGAGCGAGGGCTCGCTCGGCGATGACGTCGGCAACGCCGTCGACCGCTATCGGCGCCTCACCTTCCGGGTCTTTCCCGATGATAGTGGAAACGCTCAGTGCGAGTGGGTGAGCGCCGCTGGCGAACCGCACCTGATCTCCAGCGACATCTCGGAGGTCGGTGACATGTTCATTGACATCCCTCCTCTACAGACACCTTGTGAGGTATCGCTTCAGGGTCACTCGGTAGTGAGCATCAGCGCTTCGACGGCTCGACAGCGCGTCCGGCTTGCTTGAGACACCCCTCCTTCTCACTGAAGCAGCCGCGCACACGTCGTCCATCGCATCGGGCCGACCGTGGCCGCCGGTTGCCGCTACGACCGCCGGTCTGGCACAATCGGCGCACCGCTACCGGATTCGGTGCTGAATCCCCACGTCTCGATGGTCGCTCGTCATCCGAGGTCGTCCCTGCCATGACCGATCCGCATCGCGCTCCCCTGGGAACCTGGCCGGGCCTCTCAAGTGACGAGATTCGCGCCCGCTTTGCTGCCTTCTTCGCCGAGCGGGGCCACCAGGAGGTTCCCTCCTCTTCCCTGATTCCTCACAACGACGCCACGGTCCTGCTCACCACCGCCGGTATGCAGCAGATGACCCCCTACTTCCTCGGTCTTGAGCAGCCGCCTGGCTCGCGTCTCACCTCCGTCCAAAAGTGTTTTCGGACCGTTGACATCGACGAGGTCGGTGACGAGAGTCACTGCACCTTCTTCTTTATGCTCGGCAACTTCTCGATTGGCGATTACTTCAAAGCGGAATCACTCGCCTGGTCGTGGGAGTTTCTGACCCAGACGGTGGGACTGCCCGGCGACCGGCTCTACCCGACGGTCCATCCGAGCGATCAGACCGCCTACGCGATCTGGCGCGATCAGATTGGCGTGCCGGAATCGCGGATTGGGACGCTCGACGACAACTGGTGGGGCCCGGTCGGTCCCACTGGCCCCAACGGACCCGATTCCGAGATCTACTTCGATCGCGGCGAAGAGCATGGCTGCGGCGGCGACGACTGCGCCCCCGGCTGCGACTGCGAACGATACCTCGAGGTCTGGAACAACGTCTTCATGGAATTCTTTCAGGCGGACGACGGCTCCCGTACACCGCTGCCACGTCAGCACGTCGACACCGGCATGGGCCTCGAACGGCTGACGATGGTGGTCCAGCAGGTCGAGTCGATCTACGACACCGACCTGTTTCAGGTCATCATCAAGCGTGTCGCCGACCTTGCCGGAACGTCCTACGGGTTAACGACCGACGCGGATCGGGCACTCCGGGTAGTGTCGGATCATGTCCGCGCCGCTACCTTCCTGGTCGCCGACGGGGTCTTGCCGGGGAACGAAGGCCGCGCCTATGTGCTGCGCCGGATCGTCCGGCGCGCGGTTCGCCATGGCCGGAATCTCGGGCTTGGGGCGCCATTTCTGGCCGATCTCGCCGGAGTCGTCGTCGACCAGTTTGGGCGCTACTACCCGGAGCTCAGCGACCGCCGGGCCCAGATCACGCGGGTGCTCACCCACGAAGAAGAAAGCTTTTCGCGAACCCTCGTCGCCGGTCTTGGGCGGTTCCAGACCCTCGTCGACGGGCTGGCCACCGGCGCCGCCGCGACCGCCAGCGCGGACGGCGGCGCGGAAGTCGCGACGCGGGTGCTGTCCGGGCAGGAGGTCTTCCGGCTCTACGATACCTATGGCTTTCCGGTCGATCTCACGATCGAGCTTGCCCGCGAGCACGGGCTGGAAGTTGATCAGGCCGGTCTTGAGACCGCGATGACCGCGCAGCGTGAGACGAGCCGGGGCGGGGCCGTGGCCGCCTTCCGCGACACCGCCCGCCATCGCGCCGAGCTCTATGTCGACGCGAGTGGAGGCCGGACCGAGTTTCTCGGCTACGAGCACACGGACGCCGACGCCAGGATCGCCGCGGTGATCGGACCCGACGGCCTGCTTCCGGAGGCCGACGCGGGACAGGTGGTCGAGGTGATCCTCGACCGCACCCCCTTCTACGGCGAGTCGGGTGGTCAGGTTGGCGACACCGGAACGATTCGGACCGACACGGGCCTGATCGCGATTGAAGATACCCACAGGCCGACCCCGGATGTCGTCGTGCATCGCGGCGTCGTCAGCGAAGGGTTCGTTCGGTCCGGTGAAGCCGCGCACGCCGCCATCGACCAGGGACGACGCCAGGCGATTCGCCGTAATCACACCGCGACCCACCTGCTCCACCGTGCCCTCCGGATCGTGCTCGGCGACGAGGTCCATCAGGCCGGGTCACTGGTGGCGCCGGACCGGTTGCGCTTCGACTTCACCTCGCTCGACGCCGTTGGCGCCAGCCAGCTGCAGCGGGTGGCTGAGATCGTCAACCACGAGGTGGTCGCCGATTCCGCCGTCGCCACCGCGGTGACGCCGTACCGGGAGGCGGTCGCCAGCGGGGCCATGGCGCTCTTCGGTGAAAAGTATGGCGAGGTGGTGCGGGTGGTCACCGTCTCCGACTTCTCCCGCGAGCTCTGCGGCGGCACCCATGTGGGTCGTACCGGCGAGATCGGGCCGGTGGTCATCGTCGGTGAGGGAAGCGTCGCCGCCGGGGTTCGGCGTATCGAGGCGCTCACCGGCACCGTCGCGATCGACCGGATGCTTGCCCAGCAGCGCGTCCTGGAGGAGACCGCGCGCGACCTGCGTGTCTCGTGGAGCGAGGTGCCCGTCCAGGTAGCCGCCGTGCAGGAGCGAACGCGGGGTGCCGAGCGCGAGATGGAGCGCCTCCGCGGGCAGCTGGCTGGCTCCCAGGTCGGCACTCTGCTCGACGCGGCGGTCGCTGTCGATGGCACACGAGTCCTGGCGGTGCGCGTCGACGCCGGCTCCAAGGATCTGCTCCGCCAGCTTGGCGACCGGGTCCGCGACCGTCTCGACTCGGGGGTGATCGTCCTCGGCACCGTCATCGACGGCCGGCCAAGTCTGCTATCGATGGTGACGCCCGATCTGATCACCCGCGGCGTCCGTGCCGGAGATATCGTCCGCGAGGCCGCGACGATCATCGAGGGACGCGGGGGGGGCCGCCCCGAGCTGGCGGAAGCGGGCGGAAAGGATGCCGCAAAGCTCGATGACGCGCTCGCCGCGGTCGCCGGCATTGTCCAGCGCGGTCTCGGCGCCTGACGGTGAAACCCGAGTGGCGACGAGGCGCCACCTGGACGGGATGGGTGGAACCATTGTCTCGCCGGAGGTCGATAGCCTCATCAACCCCGTCGCTGACGAAGGGTGGCGCCATGCACCGAGCGGTCACGTCGCCGCGCCGCGGTCCGGCTCCTGATCCGTCCCGTTCCCCATGACGTCAACGGTCATCGTCGCGCCGGCCGACGCCCTCACCGACGTGCTCGGCCGCATCAGGGTTGCCAGTGGTGGTGGCCGTCAGGTCCGCCTGGAGATTCCACCGGGGGCGGCGCTCTTTCTGACGGCCGCCGAGTTTCGCGCGCTGAAGGAGGCGGTCGATCAGGAGCGGATCGCAATCACGGTCGGGACCGCGGACCCGCTCCGGCTTCAACTAGCCCGCATGCTGGGTCTGACCACCTCGGCCGAAGAACGCCCGGCCGCGCCGCGGGCCGTCCCCCGCCCGGCCCCGCCAGCGCCACCGGCGCCCGAGACGGCTCCCCGCTCGCGACCCCACAATCTGGTCCAGCCCACTCCCTCCACCCCACCGGCACAGATTGAGCGGCCAGCAGCCACCCCGCCACGATCGATCGCCATCACCGAGCCCACCGCTGCCGTCTCCCAAGCGAAGCCTGAGCCGGCGCCGCCATCGGAGGAAGCCAGCCCGCGGACACCGCCCCCGGAGGCGGTGATTGACGGGGCGGCGCGCGCCCGTGACGATAGCTCGCCATCTGGGTCCGCAGCCTCCATCCCGGACGATGCGACGGTGTCACCGGACGCTGCGAAGGCGACGGTCGCGATACGCGGTCGGCGCCTTCTCGGGCATCGCTGGCGACCCCAGTTGACGCCACCAACTGCACCGCCCGCAATCGTTCCCGCCGCCCGGATCGCCGATCCGGATCTGGCGGCGGAACCGGAGCTGGTGGAGCAGCCGGCCGTTCCCTGGACCACCCGGCTGCGTCCCCGATCCCCCGTCGCCTGGGCAGCCAGTGCGGTGGCGTTGACCCTGCTCGCGATTGTCATCGTCGTTCTCCTGCTTCCTCATGCCGAAATCGCGGTCACCCCACGGCGTCAACCACTGAGCGGAGGGGTCGTCCTGGCCGTCGCGGCAGCCGGGGCCCCAGCGGGAGACGCCGATATGGCAGTGACCGCCACGCCACGGACGCTGACGGTGCCGGTCAAGGAGACGATCCAGACCACCGGGAGCCGTCGCGAGCCGGACGCGGTCGCGGAAGGGACGCTGAGTCTCTCCAATCCTGGTCCTGACGCGATCACCATCAAGAAGGGCACGGCCGTAGAATCGGAGACTGGGATCACCTTCGCCTTTGTCGCCAATGTCAAGGTGCCGGCTGGCGACCCTGCCGCTAACGATGTCGGAACCGCCACCGGCAAGGTTCGGGCGGACGATGCTGGCAGCGCCGGCAATGTCCAGACGGGCGAGCTCGGCGGCCGTCTTCCATCCGGGGTCTACTACTCCAATCGGGAAGGTCCAATCGGTGGTGGGACCGACCGGCGTATTCCTGTTGTCGCCAGGGAGGATCTCGAAACGCTCCGCGACCGTGCCGCCACCGACCTGCCGAAACGCGCGGAGGCCACGTTCGCCGACCAGCTTCAGGACGGCATCGCCCTGCTGCCGAGCTCGATCACGACTAGCGAAGCCGAGGATCGGTTCGACCACGAAGTGGGAGACGACGCCGAGACGATCACCCTGACCGCAACCCGATCGGTCACCGCACTGATCTACAACCGGGTCGATGCGCTCAACCAGGCCACGGCCGAGCTCCAACGGCAGCTTGGCAGCTCCGCGCCCGATGGATTCGCCCTTGATCCCACGTCGCTGGAGCTGCGGGAACCCGCAGTGATCGAAGCATCGGCCGACGGTGCCCGGTACCGGATCGACGCCACCGCGCAGGCGCGCGCGGTCATCTCCGGCGAGCAGATCGCGGCACTTCAGCGCGACCTTGCGGGCGATGACCCCAAGGCAGCCGAGGCGCATCTCCGCACCATTGAGGAGATCGAGAGTTTCACGATCGACTACTCACCCGGCTGGTTTCCGAAACGGATGCCGACCAACCCAAAGCGCATCGCCATCGATATTCGATCGTGAGAGCGCGGGGCACCGGCGAGGCGGTGGGCCTGGGTATCTCCCATCGCGGCACGTTCACATCGATCGTCCTCGACAGGCGCGCCCCGCCAGAGGCGACCGCCCGCCAATGGCGCCACCCGCGACGACCAGGTCGCCTGGCGAGCCACTGGCGGCGTGCAGGCGGAGACGCCCACCACCACGGCGCCGGGGCAAGACGATGAGAGGACGGCAACCCGGCAGGCTGATGGCCCTTGACGTTGGAGGAAAGCGAATCGGGGTCGCGGTGGCTGACGAGACCCGCACCATCGCCTCGCCAATCGCGGTGGTCGCCCGGGGCCACCACGACCATGTCGAGATCGCTCGTCTGGTCGACCAATGGAAGGTCGAGGGGCTCGTCATCGGTCTGCCGACCGGTCTCTCTGGCCGCGAGGGTCCGCAGGCCGCCGATGTTCGACACTATGCGAAGGGGCTCGCCGCGGCGCTGGGACCCGAGCCGCTCATCGACTTCTGGGACGAACGCCTGACGACGGCGATCGCGGAGCGCGTCTTGATCGCCAACGGCACCCGGCGCGCCCGTCGCAAGGAACAGATCGATGCGGTCGCCGCCGCCGTCATCCTTCAAGACTATCTCGATGCCGCGCATCAGCGTCGCGTGCGGGGCGTCATCTCCGGACGACCGCCAGGTCAACGCCCGGACTGAGAATCGTGATTGGGTTGCTGCTGCCCTCGGCGGATCGATGCGCCGTCGCCGTGAATCGATAGCGCCAGTCTGTCGTCTGGCCAGCGGTGTACCGCTCCCTAGCTCATCGTGGGGATCCAATCGCCGTGCGCCTGCAGGAGATCGTCGACCAGCGCCACGATTTGCTCCGGGTCGAGCTCGGCCGCGGTATGCGGATCGAGGAGCGCGGCATGATAGACATGGTCGCGCTTCCCTGTTAATGCGGCCTCCACGGAGAGCTCCTGCACGTTGACGTTGGTCCGCATCAGCGCCGCCAGCTGCGGCGGGAGTGCCCCGATCCGCGTCGGCTGGACACCATTTTTATCGACGAGACAGGGAACCTCGACGCAGCACCCATCGGGCAGGTTGTCGATCAGACCATGGTTCGCCACGTTGCCGTAGATCACCCGCGGCTGGCCTGTCGCCGCGCTATGGATGATCAGTGTTCCGTACTCACCGGAGTGCCCGGTTGCTCGCCTGGTGCGGTACGCGGTCAGCTCGGCCCGCATCGTCACCGCTCGCGCGGGATCCTCCTCGGCAACCGCCGCCAGGCGTCGCTCCCACATCCCCGAGATGCGACCGACGCGGGATGCATCATAGTCGTCGGCAACCGCCGGATCGGACGCGGTCAGGGCCGCCCGCATCTCACGCCACTCATCGATCTGGTTCTCGCAGCGCGCTGGATACTCATCGAGCGGAATGTGATAGCGGGAGATGAGATCGGGACGATCGCCCTTGATGAACCAGGGAACGTACTCCGAGAAGTGCTCGCTCGACTCCGTGACGAAGTAGCCGAACCGCCGGAACAGCTCAAACCGCACCCGCTCATGGGCGGGATACCGCCCCTCCTCCAGCACCTGCCGCAGCACAGGATACAGGTCGCGTCCCTCGTGCTCCAGTTTCAGGTAAAAGGCCATATGGTTGATACCGGCGCACTGGTAGTCCACGTCGTGGCCGGGGATGCCGAGCACGTTGGCGAGCTCATGAGCGGTCCCGAAGACGCTGTGACAGAGCCCGACCGTTTTGATCGGGGTCGCCCGCGTCATCGCCCAGGTCAACATCGCCATCGGGTTCGAGTAGTTGAGCAGCAACGCACCGGGGCAACAGGCCTCCATGTCGGAGCCCAGCTCAAGCATCACCGGGATCGTCCGGAGCGCCCGCATGATGCCGCCGATGCCGAGCGTATCGCCGATCGTCTGCCGCAGACCGTATCGTTTGGGGATGTCGAAGTCGATCACGGTCGATGGCCGGTAGCCGCCGACCTGGATCATGTTGATGGCGTAGTCCGCGCCGTCGAGGGCGCGCCGCCGGTCGGAGGTCGTCTCCAGCCGCGCCTCGACCCCGGCCGCCTTCGCGACCCGCCGGGCCACGATCTCGGTGGTCGCGAGGCGCTCCTCGTCGATGTCCATCAGCGCGATCCGCGCCCCATGCAGCTCCGGGAACGTATAGAGATCCCGCAGCAGCGCCCGCGCAAAGACAGTGCTTCCGGCGCCGATGAACGCGATCTTCGGTCCCGCCTCGGTCATGGGTCAGTCGATCCTTTCAGCCAAAGACGACGTCGGCCCGTCATCGGCCAGTCCATCCTGGGTGGTGAGCGACGACCCATCAACAACCTCGCCGCCGGTGCCCCCCTGTTCCGTCGGGATCATACCGTCTCGCGCCGCGCCCGGATCTACTGTTCCCCGCCCTGATAATGGACCCATCGCCCCGATGTCCGCAGCAGGAGCAGCGTGACAGCCATGATCATGACGAAGAGAATCCAGGCCATGGCCGACGCATATCCCGCCTTCCGATACTGGAACGCGGTGTTATAGAGATAGAGCGCATAGGTCAGTGTCGAGTCGGCCGGTCCTCCCTGCGTGATGATGTACGGCTCCACGAAGTACTGGAACCCGTAGATCATCCCGACGACGACATTGAACAAGATCACCGGTGTCAGGAGGGGAATCGTGACGCTCCGCATCCGCTGCCAGGCCGACGCGCCGTCCAGGGCCGCCGCCTCGTACAGCTCGACGGGAATATCCTGCAAGCCAGCCAGATAGATGACCATGGCATTGCCCAGTCCCCAGAGACTGACCAGGATCAGCCCCGGCATCGACCACGCCGGATCGCTGAACCACCCGACCGTCGGCAGCCCCACCCGGTCGAGGACGTAGTTGATGATGCCGTATTGCGGATTGAGCATCCAGACCCAGATCACGGAGACCGCCGCCAGCGGCACGATGCTCGGCATATAGAACAACAGCCGGTAGACCGCCATGCCGCGCAGCTGCTGGTTGAGCAGCATCGCCAGACCAAGGGAGAAGAGGGTTCCGAGAAGAATGGAGCAGCCGAGGTAGTAGAACGTGTTAACCAGCGACGTCCAGAAGAGCTCGTCATGCATCAGGAGCCGGTAGTTGTCGAGACCGACGAATTTCCCCGGCTTGAGCAACGTCGTCGATCGAAAGCTGTAGTAGAGCGAGGCGAAAAAGGGATACACCTGGAATGCCAGCACGCCGATCAGCCACGGGCTGATGAACGCGAGACCGCGCGCGACACGGCGTACCTCACGCCGGCGACGCGCCGCCCGGTAGGTAGCCGGATCGAGCCGCAACGGAGCGGTGGTCGATTCTAGCGGCGGCGCGCTGGCCATGACGACCCCCCGGCGAGCCGTGACCGCGGCTCGATCATCCCTTGATCCCCGCGCCGGCGATGCCTTGAATGAAGTAGCGCTGTGCGACGAGAAAGGCGATCAGCACCGGCGCCACGATCATCGTGGCCGCTGCCATGATCTGTCCGAAGTCGCTCAGACCGTAATTCGACTGCATATTGGCGAGTGCCAGCGGTAGGGTGAATTTTGACTGATCGTTGAGATAGAGCAGCGGTCCGAGAAAGTCGTTCCAGGAGTTGAGGAACTGAAACAAGGCAACGGTGATCAAGGCGGGGCGCGCCAGGGGAAGGATGATGCCAAACAGAATCCGCAGGTCGCTCGCACCTTCGAGGCGGGCCGCATCGGTGTAGTCGCGAGGGATACGCAGGAAGAACTGCCGGAGCAGAAAGATGAAGAACGCATTGCCGAAAAACGAGGGTACCGTGAGCGGTAGATAGGTGTTGGTCCAACCGAGACGCGCGTAGATCAAGAAGAGCGGGATCATCGTTGCCTGGTAGGGCAGCATCAACGAGGCAAGCACCACGACGAACACCGCGTCCCGCCCCCGCCACTGCAGACGCGAAAACCCGTAGGCGATGATCGAATTCGACAGCACCGCGCCAACGATCGTCACCAGACAGATGCGGGTGGTGTTCCAGGCGTAATGAAGCAACGGAACCGAGTCGAGGGCGTCGGCGTAGTTGCGCCAGCGAAATGGGTTCGGGATCCACTCCGGCGGATAGGTCGCCACCTGCTGATTGGTCTTGAGCGACGTGCCGATCATCCAGATGAACGGCAACACGAAGACCGCGCCGATCACCATCAGCACGAGATGCGGGACGACGTTTCGCACGGCGCGTCGTCGCTGCCGACCGCGATCCGCGCCGATCGCGATGGCGCCAACACCGACAGCCGGCCCGCTCCGCTCGGTCATCGATGCCATGTCTGCCCCCCGGTGAACCCCCGGCGGCAATGCGCCGCACCGCCGCCGGGGTGGTTCTCCGACCATCCGTGTTCCAGTCGCGACGAAACGCCCTACGCCGAGCGATCTAGCTCCTGCTGCACGTCGTCAGTCAGTTTATCGAGTGCCGGTTGCGCTTCGGTTTCCAGCAGCAACGCCCGCTCGACGGTAGCCGTCATCCGGTCGCTGTAGAACGCGGCCGCCGGCATCACGGGAGGCGATCCGATGCGGTCGGCCTTCAACAGCGAGTTGATGAAGACCTCGAAGCCTGGGTAATCCTTGACTACCTGCTGGAACGATGGCACCTCCAGCACCGATAAGGAGACCGGGATGTTGATCGGCCGGTTGCCCCAGACGACACGCTGAGCGTACCCCTCCGGGTCACCAACGCCAGCTGTGAACTTGACGAACTCCACGGCCGCCGAGGCATCCTTGGACCCCTGAGGAATCAATTGAATATCGCCCCAGGTCCAGTTGCCACTCGGTGCGTCGGCCGTCTCACGTGGTGGAGCGACGACCGCATACTTGAAGGTAGGGTCGGCGAACTTCCGGATGTCGCCCAGCTTCCATGGCCCCTGGATCTGCATGGAGAATTTCCCGGCGATCAGCGGGTCAAGATTCTGCGCGCGCTCGCTGGCAAGACCAGTCTCGAACTCGGCCATCTTCTTCGGGTCATACTTTTCGCGGTACGACTGCATCCACTCCAACGCTCGCACGTTGTTCGGATCGTTGGCCGTCACCTTCTTCGCCTCGGGGTCGTAGAAGCTGCCACCGAAGATCGTGCCCCAGAGCCAGAGATCGTTGGTCGAGAAGCCCATGCGGCTGATCGAGCCACTACTGTCCCGCACCATCAGCTTCTCGGTGAAGGCATCGAGATCGGCAATCGTCGCCGGTCCGATCTTTGGATCGAGCCCGGCCGCGGTGAAATGGTCCGTGTTGTAGATCAAGGCATTCGCACCCGCCCAATAGGAGAGCCCATAGACCTTGTCCTGGTACTTGCCGAGCTGATAGACGGACGGGTTCATCCACTCCTGAACGGCGGCGTCATCGTAGCCCTCGATATCGTTAAGGGTGACGATCGCCTCGTCGTTCGCCAGCGTCGGGATCGCCGTTGAACCAAAGAGCGTCACGATGTCCGGCGGCTTCCCGGCGACGATCGACGCTGTCAACTTCGTCAGAAAGTCGGAGCCATCACCCGTCCAGGTGACGACCTCGGGTTTGATTCGAATACGGCCTTGCTTCTGATGGAACTGGTCAACGACATACTGAACCATCTCGGTCCACTGCTCGGTCCAGCCGTGCCAGTAGGTCAGCTCGATCGGCTCCCCCTGGATGGAAGGGATTCCCCGGGCGCTCGCCCAGCTCGCCCTGGTCGCGAGCGCACCACCCGCCGCTCCCGCCCCCGCGACCTGGAGGAGACGCCTCCGGGACAACGTGTCCACCCGAAGACTCCCAGCGCCTTCCGCCGGGGACCCCGCCCCGGTCGCTTCAGGCTGCGCGATACCGGCCTGTCCAAGCGGCAGTGTTGTATCGGTCGTCATGATGCCCTCCGTGTCGCGCAATGCAACGCCTCGACGAACTCGTCCGGCGACCCGCTCTGGCGGCGCTGGCCCATCGTGCAATCGCTCACGGCGGTTGGAACAGACGCCAGGCCGCCCGGAGCCCGCGGCACGCTTCGCGCTGCCCGGGTCCGGCTTCAGGTGATCTCGTCGCGAGGTGTGAGACGCTCAGGCGATACCTCCATCGCGTCAGCTGACGACTGCTGATCAGCTTCTCACCCATGGAGCCGTCCCCGTCGACGGCTCTGGTCCTAGCAGATCCGCCCGCGCTTACCCGCCGCGCCATGGCCAATCGGTCGCTCCCCCACCCACCGCTCGTCAGCTGGCTCGGAGGCAAGCTGGTAGCGGGTGTCCGACGACAGCCGGATGCGGTCAGATTGATTGTCGAGACTGGCATGCAGCGTATAGATCGTGAACGTCAGGAGGTCGCCCGCCTGGAACTCCGTCGTTAACCAGCGGAGCCCGAGTTGCCGGGCCAGGGCGATCGGGTCATCGGTCAGGCTACCGTTCCACCACTTCTCGCCTGAGGAGTAGAGCGCCGCGTCCTCCTCGTTCTCGCAAAAGCTGTCGACATCGCGCTGGCCGTAGGTCGCGACGATCTCATCCAGGCGGTGCGATTTCTCCAGAACGATCAGCCCCCCAAGCTCGTAGGAGGTGTCACCCAGAGGCGTCCAGGCGGTGTAGAGCCGCGACGTGCCGCGATTCATGAAGACACTATCGCCGTGCGGCGCCGTCCCCTTGCCAGGTGCCACCGCCCGCATCCAGGTGTAGTCGAAGTGGAGGATTGGGCCGCCGAGCAGCCGCCGGTAGAACTCCATCATCCGCCCGGAATAGAGCAGCTCATCCAGCGGCTCATTGTCATCGGCCAGGTCTGGCTTGAACTTGAGGTCGTTTCCCGGGCGCGCGAACGCGTCCATCGGCGGCGTTCCTGCCGCCAGATGACCCTGTGCGGCGAGCTTGTCGGTGATCGCTCGCCGCGCCTCCAGCACGAGGTCGCGGTCGAGATAGCCCGGCAGATAGAGGTAGCCATCCTCGTGCATCCGCGCGTTGAGCGTCTCCGGATCATCGATCGCATCCATCGACGGCCGAAGCTCACCAAAGCGGTCCGGTGAGGTGTCGAGCTCCAATCCACCCGACATCAAACGGGGGAGAGTCCGCTCCGTCACGGTCGCCGTCCCGGCCATGGTCGTGCCTCCCTTGCTCGCCGCGTCCTGGCGTCGTTCTCGATGGTAGGCTACGGCTCACCCGTTGGGCATAGCGTGAATGACCGGTCTGCTTGTGCTTTTTGGCATGGAGCACGGGGGAAGGGAGAAACGATGGATCGTCGGCAGTCGTCGGTGCAAGCCCGGAACGCCACGCGCTCGCCGCTCGGTCGAATCCGACTGGCGGGGTTCGCCGAGCACAGCGAGGGAATGCGCCCCGCCCCGCCCCGCATCCTCGGCAGCTACGCGCTTGCGTACGTGCTTGACGGACAGGGACGCTACCGGGATGCCAATGGCCGGGACGAGCGCGTTCGCGCGGGCGATCTCCTGGTGGTCTTTCCCGAGCTACCTCACATCTATAGGGCCGGTTCCGCCGGAAAGCTGGACCGAGTTCTATCTGATGTTCGATGGGCCGGTCTTCGATCTCTGGCGCGCGGCCGGGCTCCTCGATCCCCGGCAGCCGATCCACCATCTCGAACCAATCGAGTACTGGGCACACCGCCTGGAGTCCGTCCTCGGCGCTCCCCGCCAGCCGGGACACGCGCCACCATTGCAAGAGATTTGCCGTCTCCAGCTCGTCCTCAGCGACGCGCTGCTCGCCCAGGAGGTGCAGATCGCCGGAGACGAGGCCACCTGGGTCGACCGGGCGAGCGCCTTGCTCGATGCCGATGTTGAGCGAGAGCTCGATTTGCACGATCTGGCTCGCGAGCTCGGGATGTCGTACGACGGCTTCCGAAAACGGTTCGCGCGTGCCGCCGGCATGCCGCCGTCGCGCTACCGCGGTGCGCGGGCCATTGACCGCGCCTGCGAGCTGATGCAGGGGGGGAACCTGACCGATCGCCAGATCGCCGAGCGCCTTGGCTTCTGCGACGAGTTCTACTTTTCCCGGCGGTTCAAACAGCTGACCGGTCGCTCCCCGCGCCAGTTCCGGGCGGAGCTTCCACGCACACGCTAGGGTATGACCGGTTGAGGATCATCACGTCAGAACGTCGGCAGGGCCCCGTCTGGTCTGAATGCTGGCAGCCACTCCGCTTCGGCGACGAAGAGCTCGTCGGTCATCTCCCTGATCTCTCCGAGCGTCAGCATCGTCGCGGTCAACGGGTCGAGCATCACCGCGTGATACACATGCCGTCGCGCTCCGCTCATGGCCGCCTCGACCGCCAGTTCCTGAACACTGATATTCGTCCGGTTCACGGCGGCGCACTGGGGCGGCAGCGCGCCGATCGCGGTCGGTTGGACGCCGTTGGCGTCGACCAGACATGGCACCTCGACGCAGCATCCTGCTGGCAGATTCTCGATCAGGCCTCGATTCGCGACGTTGCCATAGATGACCCGCGGCTCCCCCGTCTCGATCGCGTGGACGATCGTGGCACCGTACTCCAACGACGGCGTCAGCTCCGCTTTGAGCCGGCTCAGCAACTCCGCGGTGTGATCTTCGGCATGGTGCGCCGCGCAGACCTCGTAGTAATCCCACCGCACCGGCAGCATCTCCGCCACCAGCGCCGGATGCTTGCGAAAGTAGGGAAGGTATTCCGAGGCGTGATGGCTCGACTCCGTGTGGAAGTAGCCAAAGGCCGCCATGATCTCGGTTCGGACCCGCTCCTGCACCCCCTCGTAGTCCGAGTCGCCGCGGTCGGTTCCGCTGTGGTCCCCACGGTCGCCCTCGACATCCGCCAGCGGTGAGCCGGTCAATTGCCGGCGCGTCATCACCTGCCGGAGTGAAGGGTACAGGTCCTCGTCGCCGCGCTCGAACCGCAGAAACCAGGCCTGATGGTTGATACCGGCGACCAGGTATCGCACCTCGTCGTATGGCACCCCGAGCTGCCTCGCGAGCATCCGCGAGGTTCCCTGTACGCTGTGGCACAGTCCGACGACATCGATCCCCAACCGGTCGAGGTACCAGCAGCTCATCGCCATGGGATTGGCGTAGTTGATCAGCAGTGCCCCCGGGCAGAGCTCGCGCATGTCGGCGGCAAGAGCGCAATAAACCGGAGCCGAGCGAAGAAAGCGGAAGACGCCGCCGGGACCCAGCGTGTCGCCAACCGTCTGGTCAACCCTGTAGCGCCGGGGAATCTCGACATCGAGCCGGTACGCGTCCAACCCGCCGACCTGGAACGTGACGATGACGTAGCGCGCCCCATCGAGGGCGCGCCGGCGGTCGGTCGTCGTCTCGATCCGTGTCGGCAATCGGTGGTGCGCGATGAGCTCACGCGCGGCTGTCGCGGTCCGATCCAACCGGTCCGGGTCGATGTCCATCAGTGCCAGCGTGCTTTCCCGTAGCTCGGGGAAGCTCAGGAGGTCGCCGATGAGCCGGAGTGGGAAAACGAAGCCACCGGCGCCGATGATCGCGATCTTGCTCATCGGGACGCCGGTCTGGGGCCAGTGCTGGCCATATCGCTCATCGTCTCATGCTCCCTGTTCAAACGTGGCGCCCGAGATAGTCGCTCAGGCAATGGCCCAGAGTCGGCGGAGGAATGCGAGCCGTGCCGTCGCCTGGGCGCCACCACCCCCCTCATGACCGCCATATGGGTAAATCTCGATCTGCTTCTCCCCCCGATAGGCATTGAAGGCGGCGAAGATCGTGCTCGGCGGGGTGATCGGGTCCATCAATCCGACCGCGAAGAGCGCGGGAGCGGTCGCGCGGGCGGCGAAGCTCACCCCGTCGAAATAGGAGAGAGTCTGGAACACGTCGTCGATGCGGCGATGGTGGGTACGGAGATAGTGGGCGATCTCGGCGTAGGGATGGGCGTCAGTGATCTCGGTGGCGCGCCGGTAATGACAGAGGAATGGATTGTCCGGGAGCACCGCGGAGATATCGAGACCCAGCCCGGCCACGGCGAGGCTGATCCCGCCTCCCTGGCTGCCACCGGCAACCGCAATACGGGTCGGGTCGATGTCAGGCGAGACCTGGGCGGTCTCGACCGCGCGCACCGCGTCGGCGAAGAGTCGCCGGTAATAATAGGTCTCACGCTGCTCGATCCCGCGCGTCATAAATCCCGGATAGTGCGGCTGGCCGCCTCCGGTCCCCATATCAGGCGTATCGCCCGGTCGCCAGGCGCTCCCCTGACCGCGCGTATCCATGATGAGGTGGGCATACCCGGCACTGGCATAGAGGAGCCAGTCGGCAGGGAGCCCGCGCCCGCCGCCATAGCCGATGAACTCGACGACGCACGGGAGACGACCTTCCCGTCGCCGCGGCAGCTGCAACCACCCCTTAATCGGCTGACCGTCCCAGCCCCGAAACGTGACATCGAACGTCTCGATCAATGCCAGGCCGGTCTCGACCGGGGAAAAGGTGGGGACGAGCGGCGTGACCCGGGTCGCGGCCAGGGTCTCGGCCCAGAACGTATCGAAGTCGGCCGGCTCCTCGATTGCCGGCCGGTAGTCCTTCAGCTCGCTCAGCGGCAGATCAAAGAGCGCCATCCTCGACAATACCCTCCGCCCAGTCCCTCACGCGTCTCCATCCACGGGCGTCGCCCGCGCTCCACCCGGGGTGCGAGGACGTGCGACCGCCGATACCTTCGCAAAAAGTCGTCGCGATCGCCACCAGGCAGGGCGCCCCGACACGACACGCCGGTTCTCCCCGGGTGAGATCGCGATTGTGTTGCCGATCATCATGCTGATATGATCATCATTCGATGGCTGACCGGCTCACTGTCGAGCGGAGGCATGCGGAACGATATGGGCGAACTGGTCGCCGGCAAACCGGCGCTCCGCCTTAGCTCGCTGGTCTCAGGTCCACTCGATCTGGTCTCGGTCCTCTCGCTCCTCTACCGGGCGGTGCCTGGTAGTGGTCTGGACCCATGGCTGATCGCGACCCGGCGAGCGCTTCCCGAGCCGTTGCGGGCCGATCTCGACCTGCTCCATGGTTTTTCAGGCCGGCTCCTCTACTACATGGAGGAGCCCGTCATGCGGGTCGCGCCACCCCACGATTCTGGGCGCGCGGCGGCAGTCGATGCTCTTCTTCGGGAGCTGGAGGCGCTGCCAGCATCGGACTACCGGGCGATGGCCGCTCACGCCCTCGAACGGGTGCATCGCGACTCCGGGCGAACACTCCCTCCGCTGCTCGACTCGGCCGAACCCGCGTGGCGTCACGCCCTTGAGCCCGCCCTGACAACCGCCGATGCCGACGAAGTTCTCTCGCTGATCGCCGATCCCGATCGCCTCAAACATCGGACGCTGCGCCTGCTCCGGGATGTCTGGGAAGGTGTCTACCAGGACGAATTCGCCGCGCGTCTGCCCCAGCTGCAAGAGGCGGCAGCACTCGCCGATGGGGTGCTCGATCGTGGTGTCGGTCTCGCCTTTGCCGATCTGACCGGCAACCGGCCGCCCGAGAATCTCTTAACCCGTCTCGGCGATGTCGACTGGATCACGTTTTGTCCGTCAGCCCACCTTGGCTCATTGGTCAGCTATGTCCTCTATCCACCCGAGCTCGTCGTCTTCTTCGGTGCACCCGAGCTGATCGCGCGCCGAGCAACAACCATGTCGAGCCTTTCGGCGGCCCCACGCGACGCATCCAGCAATGGGATGTCCCGGGCAGCGCTGCTCGACGCGTTACGTGCCCTCTCCGATCCGACGCGGCTGCGCATCGTCGAGCTGCTGGGTGACGGCGAGCTGTATGCCCAGGAGATCGTTGGTCGTCTCGACGCCGCGCAATCCGCGGTCTCTCGACACCTCACCCAGCTGGAACGCGCGGGACTCCTCACCGTACGCTCCGGTCGAGGGATGAAGTACTACGCCGTTGATCGCGCCCGTCTCGCCGCCATCACCGGCACCCTTCACCACCTTGGCGCGGCGGATCACCCACCCTCGGTCGACCGTTCCGCGTGACGTGGTCGCCGATCCCGGAGGACCCACGTGTGGGGACCACGTTTGATGCGCGGGTCATCAAGCGCCATCTCAACGAGGGACGTGAGCCAGGCGGTCATGCCCCATCAGCGGTCGATTCCGTTGCGCCGCAACACCGCCGACCGGACGACGCGCCCCATGACGGTGGAGGCTGATACCCGTCTCGTTGGTGACAAGGAGTCATCAAACGGTCTCTGGCCTTACACTCCCGGTTCGACTCAGGCCCCCGTCAGGCGTCCCGCTCGGCTCAGCCATTGACGGCGTTGTCCGCAATCTCTACAATCGCGATAGTGCTCTATTCGCCGGCATGTCCCGAGTATGCGTCAGAGGTTAGAGGGCGGGTGATCCCCCGCTGCAACGGGGCCCAAACGACAGGTTTTCCCTTCCCTCCCCTGGGTTTGGGACCTGCCTGACTCCCGTATCTTCTCTGGTTCCGAATCACCGCCATCCCGGTGGTCCGGAGCCGGAGCACGTGCCGGCGCACCAGCGCTACGCTTTCGGGCCCACCTTTCGGCGGGCCCGTGGCGTGCCTCCCGCGTCTCGTGCCACGACCCCGGAGTGCGGAGCCCACATCGACAATCAGTCAATGGCCTTCGGCGATCTGCTCGTTTCGTTAAAGGTCGGGGAAGGCCACACGAACGGTCGGCGTCGTCTGGCTTGGTCGGTCGCCGGGACGCAGGAGCGCGCGTGGCCGGTACATCTGACGAAGTGTCGCCTCCAGCATAGTCGCCTCCTTCTGCCGCTCGGCGGCTTCGTAGGCAAGGACCGCGGCCTGCTGGCCCGCTCGCGGCAACGACCAGAATCCGTCCAGCGACGCGAGGTCGAGCGCGGGATCAAGGCGGACCGCCCCGGTAAAGGCGCCAAGCGCATCCCCGTGGCGCCGCCGCCGGGCGAAGATCACACCCTGAACAGCCAGCGCCAAAGCCCCTCGCTGCCCCAGCGTCATCGAGCCGATAACCGCGGTCCCTGCCTCGCCCCGTTCCGGGATAGCCACGCCAGCCAGCACCTGTTCCGGGACGGGTATCTCGCTGACGGGATTGGCCGGGTGCGCAGAGACGGGCGGTCGTTGGCCTCCCCAGGGCGTGAATCGAACCCGCCAGGAGGTGACGCGAGATCGTGCCTGTCGAACGCTCTGCTGAAGGCAAAGAAACGCTGGCTCGGAGACAACCATATCGACCCCCGCTGTTCTTTGAGACGTTTGATCTCGGACGATGTCCGCTGCCTTGTGCCTGCCCGCCGGCATCACGATCGAGGCGAACGGCCACCATCCGCCGCGGCCGCTCTGTCATATCGGCCGTCCGGCTCAGGCCCCGACATCCTAGCACGGGAGGTGTACGTACACAAGAGCGAGGGCGATTGTGATCGCGCCGCGGCTGGCATCAGGGGTAGTATTCGTTCCGTGCGGAGGGGCCGCGACGGTGCATGCGGCCCGGGCCTTGACGCTCAGCGAACGACCGTCGACCGATCTCACTGGATCAGCATGAGCCACGACATGACCATTGGTGACGAACTGGATCCGGGCAAAGCATAACGGAGCAACGCGGGATGAGCGGCGCTGAGGTGCTGGATACGGCGCATACCGAGGGCGATCCGGAGATCGAGCGTTTGATCGCCCTTGCCCACACGCGGCGCCGCATCGTCGCCTTCACCGGTGCCGGAATCAGCACCGAGTCGGGCATCCCCGACTATCGCGGTCCAGACGGCGTCTGGGCCCGGCAGGCGCCCCCGACTATCGGCGATTTCCGCTCCAATCCAGCGACCCGGCGTGACTACTGGGTGCGCCGCCGCTCGACCTATCCCGCTCTCCTGGCGACCCGACCCAACGCCGGGCATGCCGCGCTGGTGGCGCTTGAGCGGTACGGGTTGCTGACGGCCGTGGTGACGCAGAACATCGACGGGCTGCATCAGCAGGCGGGGAACGATCCAACCCATGTGATCGAGCTGCATGGGTCTGCCCATGAAATCCGCTGTCTCGACTGCGGCCGCGGCTGGCCCGCCGCCGCGATTGACGTTCGTCTCCGCAAGGGGGAGGATGAGCCCGCGTGCACGGTCTGCGGCGGACTGCTGCGGACGGCGACCGTGCTCTTCGGCGAGTCGCTGCCAGCCGGGGCGCTGCGTCGGGCCGCGATGGCGGCCCACACCTGCGATCTGATGTTGGTCGTTGGGACGTCGCTGATCGTTAACCCGGCCGCTCGCTTGCCGCTCCTCGCCAAAGAGAGCGGGGCCGCCCTGGCGATCATCAATGACACGCCAACGCCGCTCGATCCACGCGCCGACGTGGTCGTCCGCGCGCGGGCAGGTCCCACGCTCGCCGCGCTGGCGACCGCCCTGATCGCCTCCTCGGGAGCAGATGGCACAGCACCGTCCCCCTAATCGTCAGGGGCGGCGCTACAGGCGCTGGTATTCCTCAAGATCGAGGACAAAGACCGTCGCCGCGGCTGACTGAGGACCATCCGCCTGTGAGACGGCGCTGGTTCGGGCGTGACGCCGGATCATGTCGAGGACGGTTTCCACCTGGTCCTCATCCGCTCCGATCATCAGCGTTGTGTTCCCACGGCGCAGAAAGCCACCGGTGCTGGCGAGGCGGGTGGCACGAAACTCAGCCTCTAGCAGCGCATCGACAACGCCGTCCGCATCTTCGTTCTGGACCACCGCGATGATCAGCTTCTTCATTGCCGACCCTTCCCTCGCGTAGCTGGAAGCGCCCGCCGACGGGCTATCAGTTGCCTGGGGCGCGGCAACAGCCGACCCGTCCTCCACGGCGGCGGAGTATACCATTGCATCGCCGCTCTCCCCCCCGCGCGCGGGTCGCTCCCCTACGACGACGTCGCCGTCGAACGATCGTTGGCGAGTCGCAGATAGTCCTCGCGCGGTGGCGCGAAGAGGTCGAGCACCAGACAGCCTTCGGTGCCGGCCACCGCCCCATGCGAGACCTGCGGAGGAATCACATAGGTGTCACCCGGGGTCAGCCGTCGCGTCTCGCCACCAATCATCATGTCCAGCTCGCCCTGGAGCACTGTTCCGAGTTGCTCGTGCGGATGAGCATGGGGAGGAACGATCGACCCCGAATCGAGCGTGACCCATGCCGCCATCATCCGCTCCCCCGTCAGCAGCTGAAGCGTGATCCCCGGGAAAGGCGTGATCCGCGGCAGCGCCTCCCGGTGCGACCAGCTGCTCCCCTGGCGGTCGTAGTCCACGGTTGATGCGCTGTTGTCTGCTGCCATGCTCGACACCTCTCTCGGCGCTCGTCCGGCGCGGCGCGGTTGATGCGATGCTCACGATCGATGCAGAGAGTGTACCAATCCGAGGTAGTCGACATGCGGCCCCGATGATGTCGATACCATGATTCCGGTCGAAGGGATTGCGCAGGCGATGGCGAGCGATCATGAACCGACTCGTGAGCGAGCTATCCACGCGCTACGGACCGAGGGATTTGCCCAGTTCGATGCGGGCGACTTCGATGGCGCTCAGACGCTCTACGAGCGCGCTGCCGCGCTGGGCGATCGGAGCCCGGAGACGATCGACGCGCTGCAATCGATCTATGCCGACGCCGGTGAGGAGGAGAGACGCTATACCCTTCTAGCGACGCTTCTCGATCAGATCGGTCCAGAGCTCCCGTCAGGGCGTCGGGTTTCCTGGGCATCGTCGGCTTTTGACGCCGCCCTGGCGGGCGGACTCCTCCTGGCGGAGCGCGAAGCAGCCGCACGGCGTTTGCTTGAGACGGTCGCCGACGCGGGCACATCAGCCTGGACCGCGATGCTCGATCCTCATCGCCGTCCAGCGATCGTGTCGTCATTTCAGGGACCGCTCGCGACCCTCGACCGTCTGGAACAGGAGTCGTATGCCCCGCCGGAAACCGGGTTGCCCGCGGCGGCACTGGTCGCGATTGAGGCGATCGGTCATCGACATGCCGCGGACGCGGTCATCGCCAGAGCGGCGGAACGGCTGCTCCACGGTCTCGGGGCGCCGGCCGCAGCGTATCGCGTCGAAGCGACCCGTCGCGCGGTCGCCCCTTCCACCGGGAGCTGGCTGGAACGCGGCCGGCCGGCCGCGCGATCAATCGAACTCGACGGCCTGACCGTGGTGCTGGCCGGGGGCCACCCCGCCCTGCGCCGGCTGGTCCGCATTGACCTCGATCGCGCCGGTGTCAAAGGGCTTCGGGAGATCCCGTCCGGATGGGAAGCCAGTCGCTCCCGGCAGGCCATCCGGGAAGCGGTGAACAGCGCCGACGTTGCCGTGCTGATCTGGCGGCAACTCTCGCATAGCACGGGCGATCGCGTCCGATCGGCCGCTGAGGCAATGGATGTTCCCATCGCGCTTGCCCGTACCGCGGCTGCCAGTGCCGTCCGCCAGGCGCTCGATCACTTCGTCGAGCACCGCTCCACCCGATGACGTGACGCACGTCGCCATGGCCGTTCGCGCCGTCATCGCCGGACGGTCAGCCTTGACATGACCGGGGCCGTTGCCTAGTCTTGCAATGTCCGTACAAGGTCGTCGGGGCAAGCATCATGGCACGTACTCCCCAGGTCACGCTCTTCCAGGACATCGATCCGGTCGATGCGCCACGTCGCCGTCGTGCGAGTGTCGCCGCGGAGACGATGCCCGCTACCTCCAAACGTGCCCCCTCGCCGCCCGCTCCCCGGGGCCTGACGACCGGCGAGCGAGCCCTACCGTTCGTCGACGATCCCGTCCTCCAGCGCCTTGAGCGGGACGCGGCCCGCACCGCTCCTGACCAGCTTGAGCTCTTTGCGCCCGGGGCGGCCGGCACGTTCACTCCCCTCCTCGGTGGATTGGCGCCGCTCACCCCGGAGAGCAGCCTGGAACTGGCGCGCGCCTGGTATCGACGCGAGCTGGAACAGGCCAGGCGACCGCGAAACACGATCGAGTCGTATTGCTACGATCTGACGGTGCTCCAGGAGCTCATCGGGGCCAAGCCGATCAGCGAGATCGATCGTCGTGACATCGCCCACTACCTCGGCCGCGCGAACGGCCGCGCCACCAGAAAGCGTCGCCTGACCTCCGCCCGCCGGTTTTTCCGGTTTCTGATTGACGACGCTCGCGTTCTGGGCCACGATCCCACGACTGGCTACTATCCGCATACGATCCTGCTCCGTTCACCGATCCCCCTCTTTGCCGAGGAGCAGCAGGCGTTGCTCCTGGCGGCGTCGGCAGACGAGCCGTGGAGTCTACCCGCGATCTGGCTGATGCTTCGTCTGGGGTTGTCGCGAGGCGAGCTGCTCGTGCTGCGCCGCGACCACATCGACCTCGCGGATGCGGACCGGCCGGTGGTGTATGTCTTCTACGATGAGGCGACCAAGCGCGGCAAAGAACGGAAACTCGCTGCCGACGCGGAGTTCGCCGCGCTCTATCACCACTACCTCGAACAAAAAGAACCGGTTGATACCCTCTTTCCCTTTGGACCGCAGGCGGTCAATGGCATGGTCGATCGTGTACGGCGCGCGGCCGGGTTGCACAAAGAGGTCACGCCTCTGACCCTCCGCCACAGCTTTGCGGTTGACAAAGCGAAAGCCGGTGCCGATGAAGACCAGCTTCTGGCGCTCCTGGGTCTTGCCCCTGACCCTCGCAACCGCGGCAGCGTCCGTCGCTACCTCAAGCTGGCCGACCCCCCGCTGTAGCGGTGCCACCATGTGCTGGGGCAACGTCCCGGGCCGGGTGGACGACCATCAGATCGCACCCCTGGGCACGAGCCCATAGCCTCGCCCCCCGGGCTGGCGCCACCGTGGCGCAGATGTGGCGGCCGCGCCTTTTTCAGGGCAGCACAAGCCACAGTCTGCCATCGATGAGTTCCCGTGCCGCGTCAAGATGACCGGTGTGGCCGGCGGTCTCGGTCATCACGTGCAGGATGATCTCCCGCAGACTGTGAAGCCGCCACGCACCGAAGAGCTCGCCGGGCCACCAGACCGGCGCGGAGTCCAGAGACGTGGCGGTGATGATGGCGTTGGCGTGACCGATCTCCTGCCGGTACCGATCGAAGACGGTCCCGACCGGTACATCCGGCCCCACCTGCCAGGCATCCGGGGCAGCGGCCAGGTCGTCGATGACGGCCTGCTCGCCGGCAACGATGGCGCGGAACCAGAACCGCTCCATCTCGGCGAGATGTTGCACCAGGCCCAGGCACGTCCATCCCGACGGCAGGACCGGCCGCCGCAGCGCGTCCTCGTCAAGGCCCTCCAGGATACCAAGCGCATGATCGCGCTGATCGCCCAGATAGGAAAGCAGCGTCGTGGCTTCCCCGCTCAGGATCGCGTGCGGCATCGGTTCCTCCATGGTCGTGAGCGGAGCCGGACCCTCAACCCGTTGGCGTGCTACGTCGCGATTTCCCAGATGTGGCCACCGGGGTCACGGAAGCTGGCGGTCCGAATACCCCACGGACGATCCATCGGGCCGTTCAGCAGCTCCACCCCACGGGTGACGAGCTCGGCGCAGATGGCGTCCACGTCGTCCACCTGGATGGTGAGCTGAAGGCGGGAACCGCCCTCGGGAGTCGCTACCATGGCGGGCGCGATCAGTTCTGGCGCCGCCGTGGTCGTCAGCAGGTTGATGATCGTGTTCCCGAAGTCGAACACGGCCGAGTCGTCATCCTCGAAGGTGACCGGGAGGCCGAAGACCGCCCGGTAGAACTGCTTCGCGGTCGCCAGATCCTCAACGAACAGCGTGATGGCACCGATACCCCCCGGCCAGGCTCGTCCATCCGCGTCGCTTCCCGCATCTGCACCCATGGAGCATCTCCGATCGTCCCGGCGCGACCCAGGTGGGTCGCCTCATTGGATAGTCGTTCGGTGCGGTCGCAGATCGACACCATGATCGGTCGATCGCACAGCAGGCAACGCGAGACCGGAAGCTGCTCTGGGCCAGGCGTCGCGAACGGCTCGCCGGCTGCCATGGTCGCATGGGTTGCCGACCGCCATGTCGCCGATCGCCATGCGTTGATGCGCGCCCTGACTCAGGCGATCCTGGCAGCGATGGCCCGCATCGTCTCCAGCAAAAGCAGCGAGAAGCGAGAGACGGCTGGCAGCGCTCCGGGCAGTCATCGATGGCGACTTCACGCCCCATTGATCGCCCTGGGGGGCAAAGACGCGACGATGTCTACTCTTCGACGAGGGAGCCGAGCGCGAGGGCAACGAGCTGAGTCGTCGAGCGAACGTTGTCCAGATCGACGGTCCCGATCACATCGTCCGGCGTGTGGTGAAGCGCGCTCCACCCATACATTTCGCGCGCAAGCAACACGGTCGGAAAGCCATAGGAGCGCAATGAGTTGTCGTCGGCAACAATGGCCGGATTTTGCCGCACGCGCAATTCTTGACCGAGTCCGAAGCGGTCATTCATATCGACCAGAATATCTTCGAGCCAGATCGAGTTGTCGTCCGCGTTCAGAATCAAGAGCTGGCCGTTGGCCGCCGAGCCGACGGCATCGACGTTGAACGCGCCGGCGATCTGCACCCCTTCGTCAACGGCATGGGCGGCAAAGGCCGGTGCCCCCTGGATGCCGACCTCCTCAGCGTTCGTCGCCAGAAAGCGAACGGGATGCGCCAGTTGATAGCCGGAGAGGATCCGCGCGAGCTCCAGCATGGCCGCCACCCCGGTGGCGTTGTCATCAGCACCCGGCGCGTCGGGACCGCCAGCGTCGTTGATCGAATCGAAATGGCCGAGGACCAGGTAGACCTTGCTCGAATCGCGCCCCGGGATTTCGCCGACAACGTTCAGCGCATGGTAGCCGTCGTTCGTGACGAAGTCGTCGTACCAGGTTTTGAGACCGTAGCCATCGAAGCGGCGATAGAGGTACTCCGCCGCCATCACGTTCCCGGGAGATGCGTAATACCGGCTGCCCGCGCCACCGGCCTGGACCCCCATGCCCTGGAGATCGGCGATGCTTTTGGACAGGTTTTCAACAGAGACACTCCCGGCTAACGCCCCGAGATCGCCGATCTCTGGAAGGGTCAGGCGATTGACCGTTGTCGTCGCCGGATAGGGCGGGACTTTCTCCACGGAGATGCCCGCGCCGGTCAACTCACTGGCATGGAATGGCACCTGGGGCACACGCATCAGAAACTGGTTTCCGACCCGGTCGACCATCTCGCCCGACGAGGTGACCGGCGCAGGGTCGGCCCCTTCCGGGATCCGCATCATGTAAAGGTTGAGCGTATCGGTGGCGTCGCCGAGGACGGCGACCGGGCCAGTCGGCAGCAGCTCGCGCAGCTTCGCCGCTGGGAGCGCCGCCCAGAGCTGCCCTCCATGGGCGTAGACCGGCCGTACCCCAAGGCGTCCCAGACGATCGCGCTCCATCGGGGTATCAACGACACGCACCAGGCATCGCTCCCCGCAGGCGACAGTTGACGGCGCCGCCGGGTTGGCGACCGGAGAGGCCGGCGGCGCGGTTGCGGGCACCCTCGTTGGGAGGGAGCGCGCGACCACTGTTGGCGCGAATGTGGGCACCGCCGCTGGCCCGTCATCCCGTCGAACGATAGCAGAAACAGCCGCCAGGGCAACGACGACGAGCCCGACGGCGCCAAGCGCCAGCATCGTCCACACGTTGGTTGCCCGACGGCGGGGTCGTCGACGCTGGGACATCAGGTGGATCGCTTCCTCTGACCGGCGAGATCGCCACCCGACCGGACGCGGCAGGCAATCACCAGCCTAGCACACGGCGATTATGTCACGAGCCATCCCTGGCAACCGGCACTTATTGGATGGTCGCGCTGGTTGGTCGACCGTCGTGGACAACCCAGGCAGCGTGGCCTGCCAGGCGCAATCCGCTCTCCCGCGCCGGGGAGCTCCCCGGCGAGTCACGGATGTCCCGCCGCTCCCACTCGAGCCATTCAATGAACCGCGCCACCAGCGCCGGCTCAAACTGGCTCCCAGCCCCGGCCCAGAGTTCAGCGATAATCCGCTCGAACCCGAGTCCCTTGCGGTACGGTCGATCGCAGAGCATCGCGGCATAGGCATCCGTCAGCGCCAGAATCCGGCCGAGCGGCGAGATGGCGGACCCGGCCCGTCGCAGCGGATAGCCGCGACCATCCCATCGTTCATGGTGCTGCCCGATGGCGTCGATCACCGCTTCGTCCTGCATGATCGCTTGCACCATCAGGACACTGAACTCGACGTGACGTTCCATGACGGCACGTTCCGTATTGGTCAGTCCCGCGGGCTTCCGGAGAATGGCGTCCGGCACGGCGATTTTTCCGACGTCGTGCAACTGGCCGGCCATACGCAGCGCCTCAAGCGCATGAGAATCGAGGTCGAGGGCCCGACCGAAGCGGAGCGCGGTCGCGGAGACCTGATCCGAGTGCTGCTTGGTGTAGCGGTCTTTTCGATCGACCGCAAGGACGAGTCCGCTGAGCGCGGAGAACGCGGACGAGACATCGTTGGGACTGATGTTCGAAATGGCAGCGATCCGCGACACCCCGGCCTCCTTGGCCGCATACATCGCCGCATCAGCGGCCGCAATGAGTTGAGCGCGGGTCGTCCCGTCGCGTGGCGCAGTCGCGAGGCCGACCGATAGCCGGAGCGGTAGGTCAAGCTCATCGACAGCGATCGACATCGCACGGACCCCGCTCAGAAGTGCCTCGGCCACGGTCTCTCCGCGGCTCGCGTCGCTGAGAACCAGAAGAAACTCGTCACCCCCATAGCGGCCGACGCGGTCGTCGGGCCGAACCACATCGCGCAGGACGTGCGCGACATCGCGCAGGACCCGATCGCCGACAAGATGGCCATGAGTATCGTTAAAGAGCTTGAAATCATCGATGTCGACGAGGAGCACCGCAGCGGCGGCGTCACCGGCCGTTCGATCCCATTCCGGATGGATGAGCAGACGGTCGAGATACTCCTGAATCGCTCGGTGATTGAGCAATCCCGTCAGACCGTCGGTTTCGGCCTGTTGACGGAGTGCCATCTGCAATTGGGTGTTCTGGATGGCGAGGGCCGCCTGCGCCGCCAATTCCTGTCCGACTGCAATCTCGCGTTGGCCGAAACGATGGGCGGCGCGATCATAGATCACCAGGACACCCAGGCTCTCGCCGCCGACGCGGAGCGGCAATTCGAGGATGCTGCCGACCTGGTCGTCCTTCAATCGGCGGCGCTCGCCGGGCCCGAGCCGAGCGTCGTCGACGCCGTAGGACTGCGGCTCATTGAGCCCGAGCGCCTCGCGGGTCGATGGCCAGTCGGTCAGCGTATAGCGCGTCCCGAGCGGGTCACTGATCGACCATCCGGGCACCGCCGCGGTCGCGACGAGCTCCGTCACATCATCTTCGCGCCGCCACAGCTCCACGTCGCACGCCTCGCCGATGCCGGTGTCAAGTGTCGCCCTGGCAACGACATCAAGCACCTGATCGAGGTCAGCGCCAGAGATGGCGGCTTCCCCTACCCGCACCAGCGCGGCCTGCTCACGCACGCGCTGACGGTCACCCTCCCGCAGTCGGACATTCTGGATGGCAAGTCCAGCCTGTCGACCGACGGCCGCCGCGGCCGCGACATCGCCCGGCGCAAACGGCCGGTCGTCGTGCGGGGTCCACATATCGAAGCAGCCGATCATTTGGCCGTCGGCCAGGAGCGGCGTGACGAGCGTTCGAATCTTGCCAACGCGCCGGAACGATCGCTCGATGTCGGGGAACAGTTGAGCCGCATCGATGACCTGCTCAACCGGTCGCAGGGTCTCCATCGCGCGGCGTTCCGCCCAAAACCCCCCGATAGGAATATCAGCGGTTCCAGCGAGGATCATCTGCTCCTCGCTGGAGAGGCCGAAGGCGAAGACGAGCTCGATCCGCGAACGATCTGGCGAAAAGAGGTAAAGCTCAGCGTGGGATCGACCGACCGCTCGCGAGGCCGCCTCAGCGAGATGCGCCAACATCGACTCGATCGAGCTGGCGCCCGTCAGAGCCGCAGTCGCTTTCAGGATGGCGGCGAGGCGCTCTTGCTGCCGCGCCCGGCGCACGCCTGCTCGGGGCGCAATGACGCCGCGGCGCCGCGGGGTGCCACGAGGCCGCGTCGGCAGCGAGGATGATGGACGATTCGGTCGTTTCATCGCCGCTTCCAGGGTAGGCAAACTCGCCATCAGCGCTGTTCCAGCCGAGAGGTGGAAGCGCAACACCTGTGCAAGTACGGGGCCATCCGACCGTCGCCCGAATAATCGCCCCGAGTTCAGGCCTATCTGACTGATGATGCTCCATGGCGGGCCCGTGGGACGAGGACATTCGTCCTGAATCATTGCCCCCACTTGGCAGAGCGCCATGCCCTGCCGCTACGGGGCAGGGTGCTGGGCGCTATTAGGCAGAGCTCGGGGATGGAAGCGGCCAATATAGTCCCGGTACGCGGCGACCTCGCGCCTCGCCCGGTCCTGGTTCCATCCCAGGTGACGGCGCCCGATGTCGGCCGCCCGTTCATCGGCACCGACCCCCGCCTGGGCGCCAAGACCGACCATCGTTCGTCGCATGAGGACATCAGTCAGGGTCTCGGCGTGCTCGTCGCGAAAGGCGAAGACCACCTCGGCCCCAATCTCGCCCGATCTCGGGTCGAGACGCTCGCACAGATCGGCTGACGCATGCGCCAACGCTGCCACGCGAAGCGCCCGGGTGCCATAGACCCGCATCAGATGGTCGACGGTCGCGGTCGCGAACCCCTCTGACGAAAGCCACGATCGGACACCCGCGAGATCGCGGCCATCCACGGGTTCGGCGCCGGGGAGTGGGGAGCGCGTTGTGGCGACCGGCGTGGGACGGCCGAGCTTGCGATAGACGGCATCGACCGCTTCTTCCGCGAGGTTGCGGTAGGTCGTCAGCTTACCGCCGACGATCGAGATCATCCCGCCAGGACCAACGCCCGCATGGTCGTAGACCAGGTGCCGCCGCGTGATCGCCGCGGCTGCCCCCCCCGGCTGTTCGGGAAGAGGCCGCACCCCGGCATAGGTGTAGAGCACCGACGCCGCCGTTAATTCGGCGCCAGGGATGACGCGATTGGTTTCCCGGACGAGGTATTCGACCTCGGCGTCGGTCGCCTCGACCCGGTCGAGATCACCCTCGTAGCGCGTGTCGGTCGTCCCGATCAGGTACAGCCCGTTCCACGGGACGATGAAGTAGGGTCGCCCGTCCTGCCGCGCCTCAACATAGAGCGCATCGGCCGGCGCACCAGGGAACTGCCCGACGATGATGTGGCTCCCCTTCGTCCCACCAATCATCCGGTCACGCGGGGTGGCGCCGACGCCGGCAAGCACCTGGTCCACCCATGGGCCCGCCACGTTCAGTGTCACTGACGCGCGAACCTCAGAGACGCCCCCGTCGATCAGATCGGTGAACTGAACGCCACGCACCTGTTCGTCATCGAGGATGAGCCGGTCGACGCGCGCATAGGTCAGCACCGTCGCGCCGTGGTCCCGTGCGGACAGCGCATTCTCGACGGCCAGCCGCTCGGCATACTCGACCTGGGCGTCGTAGTAAAGGGCCGCCCCGACGAGTCCCTCGGCGGCCAGGCCCGGCGCTCGGCGGAGCGCCTCATCACGGGAAAGCATGCGGTGACGCGGCAGTGACTTGTCGAAGGAGAGGGCGTCGTACGCCAGCATGCCGGCGCGAACGAGCCAGCGCCCGCGCGTATCCCCGCGATAGAGTGGAAGCAACAGCGGAACCGGGCGGACCAGGTGCGGCGCCGACCGGAGCAGACGTTCCCGCTCCCGTAACGACTCCCGAACCAGGCCGACCTCGCGATGCTCCAGATAGCGAAGACCACCGTGGATCAGCCGGGTTGACCAGCTCGTCGTCCCGCTGGCGATGTCGCCCTTGTCGAGGAGCACGACCCGCAGGCCGCGCAACGCCGCATCCCGAGCGATCCCGGCGCCGTTGATACCGGCGCCGACGACGATCAGATCGACGCCGTCGCGCCCGATGTCATCCGGGACGGGCTGGAAACGCATGATGCTCTGCCGTTATCTCCCGCGAAGGTCGCCAACTGATGATCGTGTCACCAGTCTAACCGTCCCTAGGCGGCGGCGAGTGTGGGGTCCGGCACGATGATGTATTTGATCCCTTCCTGGCGACCCGTTGCCTCCAGCGTCTCGACCAGGTCAGCGAGCGGCCGCTCGCCGGAGAGAAACGCCGTCGCGTCGATCGCGCCGTCGGCCAGCAACCCCACCGCGCTCTCAACGAAGCGAGGCGTGTGGTGAAAGACCCCTTTGATGGTCAGCTCGGCGTAGTGCAACAAGGTCGTGCTGACGGAGAAGGAGCTGCCCCCCTTCGCCCCACCGAAAAGGTTGACCGTGCCGCCCTTCCGGGCCATCAGGACCGTCTTTTCCCAGATCTCCGGCAATCCGACCGCTTCGATGGCGACATCCGCACCCCGCCCATCAGGTGTCAGGGCGCGCACCGCCTCCACCTGATCGAGATCGGCGGTCACCTGGACGGTCTCAACGGCTCCCAGCCGGCGCGCGACGGCGAGCCGCGACTCGCTCAGGTCGGAGCAGATCACCCGGGCCCCGCGCATCGCTGCCAGTCGAACAAACATCAACCCGATCGGGCCGGCGCCGTTGACGACGACCGTGTCGCCGACGCCGATCGGACTTTCAGCGATTCCATGGACCGCGCAGGCGAGCGGCTCGACCAGCGCCGCCTCAGCAAAACCGAGCCCGTCCGGGATGGCATACAGGTTTTGCTCGACGATGCGGCGCGGCAGCCGCAGATACTCGGCGTAGGCGCCGTGGACGAACTCGAGGTTATCGCACAGCGACTGCCGGTCGATCCGACACCAGTGACACTGATTGCAGGGCGCGCTATTGGCCGCTACCACACGTGTCCCGATTTCCCACCGGCCAGCATCGACCCCTTCCCCGATCTCCGCGATGGTCCCGCCGAACTCATGACCGAAGAGGCTGGGGATCGACTGGATGATGCGCGGATGTCCTCGCCGGTAGGTCTTCAAATCGGTGCCGCAGGTGAGTGCCCGGTGCACGCGCACGACAACCTCCCCCGGACCCGGATGGGGTTCGTCGATCTGCTCGATGCGAACATCGCCGGGTCCGTAAAAGAGTGCGGCCTGCATTGACATTCCTTTCACAGTCGTGCAAGGTCTGAACCGATGTGCGCGATGCCACTACCATACCGGCCCGCGCTCGCCTGTCAAGAGCGACGCATGCTATGGTCGAAACCATGATTCCGGCGAGAAGCTACCAGACCGAATGCGGAACCGCGGTGCGCTTGTGCTGACGGCATCGGATCTTGTCATCGGCGTCGATTGCAGCACGACGGCCAGCAAGGCAGTGGCCTGGGCGCCCGATGGCACCGCGATCGCCGAGGGCCGCGCCCCGCTCCGTCTCAGCTCGCCGGTGCCCGGCTGGGGCGAGCAGGACGCGACGACCTGGTGGTCGGCCACCGTCGCGGCCATTCAGCGCGTGGTTGCCCAGCTCGACCCGGCCCGGATCGCCGCCCTCTGCGTCACCCACCAACGGGAAACCTTCGTGCCGGTCGACGCCGCGGGCGTTCCCCTACGCCCGGCCATCCTCTGGCTCGACGAGCGCTCACGCCCCCAGCTCGCCGAGCTCGACCGCCGGTTCGGCCATGACGCGCTGCATCGCCTGACCGGACGTCCACCGTCGATGACGCAATCGCTGCCGAAGCTCCTCTGGCTCGTCGACCACGAACCCGGGATCGCCCGATCGGCGTCCAGGATCGTCGACGTTCACGCCTTTCTCGTCCATCACCTCACCGGCGAATGGATCACCAGTCTTGCCTCCGCCGATCCCATGGGGATCGTCGACCTCGCTCACGGCCGCTGGGCCGACGACCTGATCGCGGAGATCGGCCTCCGTCCCGACCAGTTCTGTCCCCTCGTCCCGCCGGGGACGGTCGTTGGAGCGGTCACGGCGGCCGCCGCCGCGGCCACCGGCCTGCGAGCGGGCACGCCGGTGGTGGCCGGGGCGGGGGACGGGCAGGCGGCCTGCCTTGGCGCCGGGGTCACGGGTCCCGGTCGAGCCTATGTCAATCTCGGCACTGCCATCGCTGGCGGGGCATTCGCCGATCGCTACCTGACCAGTCTCGCCTACCGCACCTGTTGCGGCGCGATCCCTGAAGGATTCGTCCTCGAATCCGTGCTTCGCGGTGGAACCGCCACGGTCTCCTGGTTCATGGAGCAGATCGCCGGAGCGCGGGGCGACGAGGCGGCGTTCGACGCCTACGAAGCCGCCGCGGACCAACTGCCACCGGGAGCATCGGGGCTGATGCTGGTTCCCTACTGGAACAATGTGATGAACCCCTACTGGGATCCGGCCGCGACCGGCATCACCATTGGCTGGACGGTCGCCCACCGCCGTCATCACCTCTATCGCGCCATCCTGGAAGGAATTGCCTTCGAACACCGTCTGGCGATCGAGGGAATCGCCGCCTCGACAGGCGTGCCAATCACCGAGCACGTCATCCTGGGGGGTGGTTCTCGCTCCGCGCTCTGGTGCCAGATCATGGCCGATGTCCTCGGAGCACCGGTCCGGCGCGCGCGCTCCGCCGATGCCACGAACCTCGGTGCCGGCATGCTCGCCGCCGTCGCCGCCGGGTGGTTTTCCTCTGCACGCGCCGCCGTCACGGCCATGACCGCGACGACGACCACCTTCTCGCCAGTCCCTGATTCCCAGGTGGCATACGATCTCCTGTACCGCGATGTCTACCGCCACCTGTTTCCCACCCTGCAACCATATCTCGACCGTCTCACCGCGCTCACCGGGCAGGACGCCACCCCGCCGGCTGGCCAGCCGCTGGCATGACCGCTGACCTGGTGATCGGCATCGACTGCAGCACGACGGCCAGCAAGGTGATCGCCTGGGATCGGACAGGTCGAATGATCGCCATAGGGCGCCGATCATTCGACATTCTCGCTCCGCGGCCAGGTTGGGGCGAGCAGGACGCGACGACCTGGTGGTCGGCCACCGTCGCAGCCATTCAGCGCGTGGTTGCCCAGCTCGACCCGGCCCGGATCGCCGCCCTCTGCGTCACCCACCAACGGGAAACCTTCGTGCCGGTCGACGCCGCGGGCGTTCCCCTACGCCCGGCCATCCT
>JAABUR0100000673.1_pt1 | contig 70491 bp, 79 predicted proteins | sample 5560091 | NCBI WGS metagenome assembly JAABUR01 (sample SAMN10711879, study PRJNA513375) | rock metagenome | isolation source: Antarctica rocks | place: Antarctica: Victoria Land, University Valley sud
TCTCGCAGCGAGCGCAGCGGATGATCCGCCGGAACGCGCGCCTCGGGCGACAGGTAACTCCACATCGCCGTATTTTGTACATCTTCGGACCGCATCAGCCGCTACCTCAAGATATCGAGGAAACCTGTTACAATTATAGCGAAAAAAGCCCGCCAGATCGACACCAGCGGCATTGCTTTTTCGGCAACCTGTTAGACCGGTCCGCCGCCGGAACATACTAGTCGGCGATCGCCGCATCCGCTAGCCTTCCCGAAGCCGCATTCCCGAAACCACCTTCTCGACGTGCGAGCCGGATCCAAGCGGAGGACGCTCACGTGGTACTCACCGTGCCCGGACTTCGTCTCCGCGGTGGTTAACCGGGGGAACGTGGAGTCGCAGCCCATCGCGCGCAACACCGTCATCAGCTACGTCCGAGGTCCTCACGACGACGAGGTTGTCGGGTTTGCCAGGCGGCTAATCTCCGAGGGTGTGCCTTGCGACCTCGACCTGTTCGAGTCGAGTCCCGCCGGGGGTTGGTCGCGCTGGATGGCCGCGAAGATGACGACCTCGGACGTTGTGCTCGTTGTCTGCAGCAGGGCGTACGACGAACGATTTCTTCTGCTCGAGCGCAGAGGCGTCGGCAAGGGCGTGACGTTCGAGAGCGGGATGCTGAGCCGTCGCGTGCTCGAGGCCCAGGGCTTCGAGCACGGCGTTATCCCAATCGTTTTCGACCGAGCGGACCTCGAATGGATTCCCGCGTTCCTCAGGGACGATACGTATTTCGTCCTGCCGACCGGCTACGATGATCTGTACCGCGTGCTCACTAATCAGCCGAAACACGTAAGGCCCGCGCTCGGCCCGATCCGTCACATGCCACCGGGCGCTTCCAAAAATCAGGCGTTGACGGCTCCCGCTGGCGCGGCGGTAGCCGAAAACGCGTCACTGCAAGCGCCAGCGGCGGTTTTCCAACTCGAGGACGGAACGCTGCTGTTTGTGCGGTACGCTCAGCTCGAACGCGAGAACGGATCGCTCAGCGTGACGCTGCTCGTCGAGAGTGACGCGGAAGCGTCCGGCCTCAGAGCGTTGAGAGATCAGAGGCGTCTTTTAATGGGTTGGGGTGTCGACGCGGTGGCAGCGCGGGTGAAGGGCTATCGCGAGGATCAAGTACGATCGACATCTACAACTTCGGCGGCACGACCAATACGCGGGGCATTCTTAGCCTTATCACCATGTTCGAAATAAGGTAGAGCTGCGCATTAGGGAGCATTGAAGGCAGTGCCCAGTTTAGGATCTTTCGGGCGAGAATACGGAACGTGCTTTCGGACACGACTCTTCAAGAGTAGTCCGGAGAAACTCGCCGATAAATCCGGCGTTGCCGAGCCGCGCTCGGCCGTTGCATCATGGCTGCGAATTTCGCAAAAGGCGGTTTCGTAAGCAGTCGCCTTTTTACGATTTTCCGTTGAGTCGATCTTTTCTCCAGATTCCGCTTTTGATCGCAATGGGTCCAAGGATTATAACCTTGACACCAACGAGGCGCAGGCTGTGAGATAACCTTCCACTCGTGCTTCACGTACTGCCGCCAATTAATTGGCGCTACTGCGAACCGAAACAGGGCGACGATTTGAACGCGATACGCGAATGACAAGCGCACCGCGCTCGAAGCGACGGGTCAACGCTCCGCAGTTGCGCCTTTCGATCTCTTGGTGTGGGCCGAGCGTGCGGTTGGCCACGCCGGATCCGGAGCGGTTTCGTGAGCAAGGCCATTGAGAACGGCTAGCACCAGACGCTCAACCTCGCGATCCATGTCGTGGTCACTGTCGAATTGAATGAGACCGTCAAGGAGCAGGGTGGCGAGTCCGTGCACCGCCGCCCATACCACGAAGTCGGCTCCGGCGCGCGACGCTTCGGTCAGGAAGCCGGCATCGACCAGCCGATTCAGCTCTGCCACGAGCACGTCATGCGGGTGGGGCGCAATCGCGAATCGCGGCTCAATCCGGCCGGCGGCGAACACCAGGCGCGCGACCGCCGGATCATCGAGCGCCCACCGAATGTAGCCGCGACCGAACTCGATGAGACCTTGCTGCGGGCCGCCGGTTGCGCTAGCAACTGCGCTTGCTAGGTGCGCTCCGACTCGCGCGATCACACGGTCCGACAGCGCACGTACGAGAGCGTCGCGCGACTCGAAGTGATGATACACGGCGCTCGAGCTGACGCCGACCTGTACGGAAACTTCTCGCACAGACCAGCCGTCGAGCGCTCGTTCCCGAATGAGCCCCTCGGCGGCGTCGAGCAGCGCGCTAGGAAGATCGCCATGGTGATAGTTCCGCGGTCGCACGTATTGATACTATCATCTCGGCTTGATCTGAGCAGTGCTCTGTGCTATGGTTTCCGTGAACTGAGCAGTGATAAGATCGGACGGTTAAGTTTATGTGCAGCGCAGAGTTACCGACACAGCCGCAGTCGAGTGCCGGAGGCGGCGCCCCGGCCGGGATACCCGACCTTACCAAGGGTCCGCCGCCGATCGTCCGCGGCGAACCGGTCGAGATTGCCGACGGCGTTTTCGTCATTCCGGACAACCGAGTCGAACTTGTTCCCAATGTCGGCATCGTCGTTGGCACGAGAGCGGTGCTAGTGATCGATTCGGGGCTCGGCCCGCGCAATGGCGCCTATGTTCTCGAACGAGCGAAGCGCCTGGCAGCCGGCCGGCCGTTATATCTGACCATCACGCACTTCCATCCCGAGCATGGCTTCGGCGCGCAAGCCTTCAAGGGCGCTGCGACAATCATGTACAACGCCGGGCAGCGCGACGAACTCCAGCGCAAAGGACCGGGATATCTCGGAATGTTCAAAGGCATGGGGCCGGCGGTCGCGGCCGAGCTTGCCGATGTCGTGATCGTCGAACCCGACCGCACGTACGCCGAGAGCGAAGCGGAAATCGACCTGGGCGGGCATCGGGCCGTCCTGCGCACGTGGGGAGCCGGGCATACCTTGTCGGATCAGACCGTGCTCGTCGACGGCCGCGTGCTCTTCACCGGCGACTTGTTGGAAACGCGCATGTTTCCAATCCTTCCTTACGTTCCGCCGCACGACGTCGACGCCGATGGCAGCCGCTGGATCGAGATCCTCGGCGAATTTCTCGACCTCGAGCCGGACATCGTGGTTCCGGGTCATGGCGAAGTGAGCGATACAAGCCTGATCCGCGACGTCCGCGCCTATCTCGAGTATGTCCGCGGCGAAGCCACGCGCTTGCGGGCCGCCGGCACCTCCGCTGACGACGCCGCAATGATCATCGACAAAGATGCCCGCGCACGCTGGTCAACGTGGGAGCATCCAGAGTGGATAAGCTTTGCAGCCCGCGTCTTCTATGCTGACGGCGCAGCCTCCTAACGTGATGGGGGACGCTGTCGACCCGCGGTACCAGCGGGGACTCGACGTCTACGCGAGCCAGTTCCATATGCCGCGGGAAGAGGTTGCCTCATGGTTCGTCGGCGCGGTCGGCGAACGGTTCGGCGAGGAGGCGATCCTCGCCGGCGGGGGAGCCTGGGCGGACGACGAGTTGAGTCTGCGCGACCGCAGTCTCGTTGTCGTCGCAGCCCTCATCACCCTCGGCGGCGCTGAAGCACAACTGCGCACACATACCCGCTGGGCGGTCGAGCACGGCTGCAAGGCTGTGCAGCTCGAGGCGCTCGCGACGCTCCTCGCGGTCCACATCGGTTATCCGCATGCCGGAAACGGCATGACGATCGTGCGCGAAGAGTTATCGAAGCTTTCGTAGCCGTGATGCGTTCAAACAATCGTTGAGGTCTTGGGTCCGGATCTTCGGCGATCCGACTTTAACGACCCGGCTTTCCTGAGTAAACGATCTAAGGCAAGTCTGATCTGCGCAGCTAATTAACGATTAAGCGGATTGACCGCCGGATGTGGACGACTTTAGCGGCTATCGACTTACGGTTTGCGCGATTCTGTGGTTTCGGCCGTCATTCCAGGCGTTTGGGCATGCTAAAGCGTCGAGACCCGTTAACATTCGCTTCTTTTGAACGAACAGGTTTACGAGTCCGAAGCAAACGTAAAGACGGTTCGTGTTCTTCGCGAGACCTCGATACCGGACTTTGCGAAAGCCGAACATCCCTTTGAGGATCCCAAAGACGTGCTCAACCCGCGATCGAGTCGATGACTTGTGTTTGTTCGCTGCCATCTCGGCTTCGGAGAGCGAGCGATTGCGATATCCTCGCTTGCTCGTGAAATCCTGGGCACAGGGAGCCTTCGCTCGCATCGACTCCGTGTGGCCGGTGTAAGCCGCATCACCCCAGACCCGCGTTTCGTTCCCGTGAAGAAGCTGCGCGAACATCTTGCTGTCGTGAACGTTCGCCGCTGTCGTCTCCAGCGTGTGCACGATTTTGCTCGTACTGTCCACGCCAATGTGCGCTTTCATGCCGAAATACCATTGGTTGCCCTTACACGTCGAGTGCATTTCCGGATCGCGTTCCTTCTTCTAGTTTTTCGTCGAGCTCGGCGCGTTGAGTATCGTGGCATCAACAATGGTTCCCGTGCCGATCTTCACGCCATTGCGCTCCAGGTGCGCGTTTATCTCTTCAAACATCCGCTTGCCGAGGTCGTGCTTTTCGAGCAAATGGCGAAACTTGCAAATCGTCGTCTCGTCGGGTGCCGGAGCGGTTCCGAGATCGATCCCGGCAAACCGCTGCATGGACACGACGTCGTACAGTGCCTCTTCCACGCCGGGATCGCTCAGATCGTACCATTGCTGGAGCAAGTTAATTCGGATCATGAGATCCAGTCGAATCGGGCGCCGGCCCACGTCACCTTTGGGATAGTGCGGCTCAATGATTGCTTTCAATCCCTCCCAAGGGACGACGCGTTCCATCTTGCTAAGGAACGCCGCACGCCGTGTTATCTTCGCATGACGCTTGAAGTCAGCGGATCCGAAGGAGATGTACTTGTCTCTCATCGTTTACAAATGTATCATAAGTTAGGAGTGATCAGAGATGCCCTAACGGTCGCGAATGCGCGCCTTCGGCGCCGGTTCCGACAAAGACGATGTCGCGGAACAGATGTGAAGTCCTGCGCGACACGGGCGGTATCCGGAAAATTTACCTTGCGGCGCCCATCGGAAAACACAGCCGCTACCATGAAGTTGGCCTGCGACTCGCGGGTCAGGAGCTCTCACATGAGTGCTGTCCACATCGTCGCGCTCGGCGACGGAGAACTTATTCACATTGCTAACACATCGCTGCAGATCATCGAGGACGGATCGCGTACCGGCCACCGCCTCGGCGTCGCGCGATCGACATTACCGGCGAAGACGCCTGGACCACAGCAGCACCGCCATCGCCAACATGACGAGGGCTTTTTCGTGACACGGGGTACGCTAGTTTTCACCGTGGGGAGCGATACCTACGAGGTCCCTACCGGCACATTTGTGATGGTGCCGATCGGTGAGCCGCATACATTTGCAAATCCATTCGACGAAGAGGCGGAGTTCATCACAACATTTACCCCTGACTTTTACGTCCAATACTTTCGCGACATAGAGGCGCTCGCTACCGGCTCTGGCCTCACGGCGGAAGGCGTGAAATCACTGATGGAACGATACGCTACGGAACCGGTTTGAGCGGACCGCCAGCTTAAGCCAGTACTGGCGACGTGCATTCGGCGCTTTATCCGGTGCCGTATTTAATTGCCTGGCAACACGCTCTGGCCGAGCCGGCCGCCGGCATCTTCTACAACGCGAATGCGGCGAGCGACCATATTATTGTCGCGGCGCCAGGGACGGTGGCGGCGGATCGAGGCGCCAGCCGTGCGCAGATCGCGCTCGCCTCGCTGCGGCGCACTCCGGTCGTCGCCGCACCGATCTTGGGAGCGCTCAAGACCAGCCACATCGACGACGCGATTGCTGCGCTCGCTATCACGTTGACCGACGACGAGGTGGCTAGGCTGGAGAACCCCTACACCCCGCGTCGCGACATCCAGGGTTTATCGGACCCGGCCGTGCTGGCCCGGATGGCGACACAAGTCGGTCTCAAACCTGCCGCCGCCCGAAGCCGTCTTTGGCGAGCCGCTTCGCAGTGCTGCGCCGATGCCGTTTGCAGCGCCGGTCACGATTGATTGGCCGGCTCGAACGCGAATTGAGCTTGCTCCGGTTTCCCGGACAGGTGACTATGCTGCGTTCGGCAGCTGCGACTCGTACTGTTCTGGGCTGACGTAGCCGAACGTGGAATGACGGCGCTTTCGGTTATACCAGACTTCGATGTAATCGAAGATAGCTGCGCGAGCTGCATCGCGCGATTCCCAAACGGGATCGCGAGTTCCGTCTTCATCGTTCCGAAGAAGCTCTCGACGACCGCGAGATAGAGCCAGCCTTCGTGTGTTGCGATGTACGTGGTGTCGCCCGTCGCCGTTGGACGCCCGAGATGCCTGCCGCTTTTATAAGCCGAGCTACCCGCTTTTGGCCAACCCGGCGCCCTTGAGCGCGGAGCTCAGCGTGAACGCCCGAAGCGGCGCGCGAATCGAGCGCGTCATGACCGACAACGGCAAGGTCTTCACGTCGAACGCTTGCCAAGCTGCTCTCATCGAGATCGGCGCACGCCACATCCTCACGCCGCCGTCCACGCCGCAATGGAACGGCGAGGCCGAACGGTTTATCGAGACGATACTGCGCGAGTGGGCGTATGCGATCGCCTATCGTACGAGCGACGAACGCTATCTCGCTCTACCGGCGTGGCTGCGCTATGACAACGAGGAGCGGCAGGACAGCGCTCTCAACTATCGCTCACCCAACTTACGCTGGCGCAAGAACGGTCAACAACCTGTATAGTCTCAACAGCTAGATCGCAGCGATCGGTATGTCGATGAGATTGGGTAGGCCCGAGGCGATGCCGGCTTCGACGGCGCTCGCGATATCGGCGGCACGACCTACTCGTCGTGCCGGCACGCCCATCGAGGCCGCTAGCGCAATGAAGTCGATTGCCGGGTCGGTTATGTCCATGCCGATGAAACGGTTTGAGCGCGCGCTGATGTAATGCGACTGCCCTCTCATATAGTTCTTGAGGATGTTATACTCGCGGTTGTTCATCACAACAAAGGTTACCGGCAACCGCTCTCGCGCCGCAGTCCACAACGCCTGGGGTGAGTAGAGCGAGGAGCCATCGCCTACGAGACACACGACCGGCTCGCGGTCGAGTCCCAGTGATGTGCCGACTGCAGCCGGCATGCCCCAACCGAGTATCGCAGAGCGCATAAAGAAATATTGCCTTGGAAACGATGAGTCGAGGAAAGACCGCACGTGGTGCATCGTAACTGCCGCCTCGTCGACAATCGCGATCCGGGGACCGATTGCGCGCACGACTTCCGCGGCGGCTGTGAGTGGCGTTGTTACGGGGGCGTCGAATTCCGCCGCAGCCTGAACCTTCAGTCCGTCGCGTCGCGCCGCGCGAGCGTGGCCTGCCATCACGCGCAACGATGTGAACGCGTCTCGGTTTTCCGCGAGCTTGCGATCGAGCGTCGGCAGCAGCACTTTGAGTGAGGCCCGGATGTCGCCCGCGCAGGAGAGCGCCGTTGCGTGGGTGCGGCCGAGATCGCGCACATTCGCCGATAGTTAGAACAGTCGGCACGCCGGTGGCACAGGCAGCCCCTCGGAATACAAGTATGTGATCATGGAATGGCCACCGAGCGCGAAGAGCGCGTCAAATGGTACGAGTTGCGTTCGGATCTCTGAGGCTTTGGTGGGCAAATTGCCGGCCCAGAGCGGGTGAGCTGTCGGGAACGGAATGCCGGCGGGCCAGGACGAGCCAAACACCGGCGCACCAAAGGCTTCAGCCAACGCCACGACCTCGTCCCAGGCGCCCGATGTGAGGATCTCGTCGCCTGCGATAATCGCGAGCCGCCCGGGACGGACGGCGGCTAGCGCGTCGCCGAGTTCATCGATCGAACCGGCCACCGGAGTGCGATCGATGCGAGACACCTCGCCGGAACTCACCGCTGTTGTGCGCTCCATCACGTCGATCGGCAAGGACAAAAAGACGGGACCGGAAGGTGCAGCGGTGCTGTCATGCAAGGCGCGGCGCAGCATCACCGGAATCTGGTCGGGATGAAGCACCTCGTGCGCCCACTTCATGACCGGCCCGGCGATGCCGACGAGGTTGCCAGAAAGCAGCGGGTCGATGTGACCGTGGCGCGTGTCCTGCTGGCCCGCCGTGACGACGAGCGGCGTATTCGAAACCTGCGCATTGATCAGCGCGCCCATTGCATGGCCGAGGCCGCCTGCTGTATGGAGATTGACGAAGCCCGGCCGGCCCGAGGCCTGCGCGTAGCCGTGAGCCATGGCAACAACGGAAGCCTCTTGTAATCCTAGGATGTACGAGATCTCCGGCACAGCCGCGAGCGCGTCTATGAGCGGCAGCTCCGTCGTGCCAGGGTTGCCGAAGATGTAACGCACGCCTTCACTCCGCAGCACTTCTAACACGACGGCGGCACCACGTCGCGCCTCGATTGCATCTACCTGTGTAATCCCAGTGTCGTTCAACATTTTTTGCGATTCCTTGCACTCTGGTACAGTCCGTTGTAGAAGTAGTCACCGCGCGAGCACATCGACCGCCAAATGCTCGTAGCCATCAACGTTACGCGAAGGCTATCGGCTGCGGCGAGGTCGTCGCACATCAAGCGCGTCGATCATATGCTTGCTGTTCGCCCGAGAAACCTATGAAGTAAACATCTTCTGCGGGCCCGAAGCCGCGCTAAACTGATTTTGCTTGCGAAACGACGGTTGAGAACGCTTACGGCGTAACGACCAAACGCCGCGAATCCGGCCGAACGTAGAGATCCTTAAAAGTAAACGACGTCGTCCCGTCCCGCAGCGAACCTCCGGAGCCGTGTCGGAGATTAACGCTTGGATCAGCTGGCACGGCTACGGAGCTCGGCTCGTACCCTGGGCATCTCCGGGGAAAAGCGTCGTTCTCTCATCGAACCACCCACGCGATCGACACGCAGGTTGAATTGCTGCGAAGCGGGGCGTCGCGTGGAGGCTGCGAATCCCTGATTGCATGGACCGTGCGACCGCAGCTCCTATCGTCCGTCGAGGCAGGGTCGCCGCATCGATTGCGATCACGGTCGCCATTGCGGCGATTACGAACGGAGCGCTTGCGATATTCGGGCTAAATCAGCCGGCATCGCAGCACTGGCCGGCCTTTGCGCCACGGGGGCCCGTGATCGGCCTCGTATGGATCGGCCTTTTCGCCGCAATGGGCGCTGCCTTCGCGCTCGCTCGTTCGAAGGGCGCGATTGCAACGCTTGTCACCATATGTCTGGCCTTCCCGTTCTACACGCACGCCGTCGGCGGTCATGCAATCGAACTCATCGGGAACCTCGTCACGCTCGCGTACGCGCTGTGGCTCATCGTTCGTTTGCGCTCGGAATCGTCGGCAGCTGCACTCTTCGTCGGATTCGTCGCGGCCTGGCTGATCTTCGCAACCGCGCTCGTTCTCGGGCTCGTTCAGCTCAACGGCTGGTCGACACCGCGATAGTGCTCGAGGCCCTGACGCGCCGCTTCATCGTGGTTCACGTCGATCGCTTTCTGCAAGCCTTCAAAGCTTGCGCGTTAATACCCGATCGCGAACAAACACGCGAGCAAGTCGCGGCGATCGAAGCTTTTCCGAGGGCGTATGTGACCAACGTGAAGCTGATGCGGACGGCAGCGTATGCGTCTGCTCGAAGTGCGCGCGGCCGACCCGACGACGAGGGATGCTCGCACGTGCGCTTCGAAGTACGTACAATGGTCCTGACCGATCTCGAGCGCGATAAACTCCTCGTCGTCGTCGCCGGCGACCTCGCTCAGCGGCGTCGCAACCGCGGTCTCCGACTCAATTACCCGGAGGCGATCGCGATCCTGACGTGCTTCGTGCTCGAGGGTGCTCGCGACGGCGCCTCGGTGGCGGACCTCATGCAACGCGGCCGAGAGGTTCTCTCGAGCGCGGACGTGATGGAAGGGGTCGCGGAGATGATCGAGGACGTGCAGGTCGAGGCGACATTTCCCGATGGGACGAAACTCGTGACGCTCCACGAGCCGATCGTCTAACCATCATGCAACCGGGCGAGATCATGTGCGCACCGGGTGAGATAGAGTTGCGCGCGGGTCGATTCCGAGCGTCGGTGACGGTGATGAATGAGGGCGACCGACCGGTGCAGGTCGGCTCGCACGCTCATTTCTTCGAGGTCAACACCGCGCTCTCGTTCGAACGGAACGTCGCGTATGGGATGTGCCTCGATATCGCCGCCGGGACGGCGATCCGTTTCGAACCAGGAATCGCGCGCCCCGTCGGGCTCGTGGCGATCGGCGGCGAGCGACGCGTCTATGGGCTACGCGGCCTCGTCATGGGACCGCTAGACCGCTGATGAAGATCGACCGCGCGACGTACGCGCGGCTCTACGGACCGACGACGGGCGACCGCATCCGCCTCGCCGATACCGCGCTCATCGTGGAGATCGAATACGACCTGACGACCTACGGCGACGAGATCACGTTCGGCGGTGGTAAGGTCATTCGCGACGGCATGGGCCAGCATCCGCTCGCGACATCGGCCGACGGCGTCCTCGATACCGTCATTACGAACGCGACGATCGTCGACGCGAGCGGAATTTATAAAGCCGACGTCGGCCTCCGTGACGGGCAGATCGCGGCGATTGGGAAGGCGGGCAATCCATGGATCATGGATCGCGTATCGCCCGGAATGATCGTCGGCGCGGCGACGGAAGCGATCGCGGGCGAAGGGCTCATTCTCACGGCAGGCGCGGTCGACGCGCACGTTCATTTCATCTGTCCGCAGCAGGTGGACGTCGCGCTCGGGCGCGGTACGACGACGATGATCGGTGGCGGGACGGGTCCAGCGTCGGGTACCAACGCGACGACCTGCACGCCCGGTCCGTGGCATATCGCTCGAATGTTCGCGGCGACGGATGCGCTGCCCGTCAATGTCGGCCTGCTCGGGAAAGGGAACGCAAGCGGATCCGCCGCGCTCGTCGAGCAGATCGCCGCAGGCGCGCTCGGGCTCAAACTCCATGAGGATTGGGGCTCGACGCCCGCAGCGATCGACGCTTGCCTGCGCGTCGCCGACGATCACGACGTCCAAGTCGCGATCCATACCGACACGCTCAACGAGATGGGTTTCGTCGAGGAAACGATCCGCGCGATCGCCGGCCGCACGATCCACACCTATCACACGGAAGGCGCCGGCGGCGGTCACGCGCCCGATATCCTACGGATCGCTTCGGAACCGTATGTTCTTCCGTCGTCGACGACGCCAACGCGACCGTATACGGTCAACACGCTGGCCGAACACATGGACATGTTGATGGTGTGCCACCATCTCGATCCGTCGATCCCTGAAGATGTCGCGTTTGCGGATTCGCGCATTCGCAGCGAAACGATCGCGGCGGAGGACATCTTACACGATCTCGGTGCGCTCTCGATGATCTCCTCGGACTCGCAAGCGATGGGACGCGTCGGAGAAGTCGTGATGCGCACCTGGCAGACAGCGCACAAGATGAAAGTTCAGCGCGGCTCCCTCCCGGGTGAACGCGAAGGGAGCGACAACAATCGCGTGAAGCGGTACATTGCCAAGTACACGCTCAATCCCGCGGTCGCGCATGGCATCTCAACGCATGTCGGCTCGGTCGAGCCGGGAAAGATGGCGGATCTCGTGCTCTGGAAGCCGGCATTTTTCGGCGTGCGGCCGGAACTCGTGATCAAGGGTGGTTCGATAGCCTGGGCCGCGATGGGCGATCCGGGCGCCTCGATTCCAACGCCGCAACCCGTTGCGATGCGGCCGATGTGGGCGGCGTTCGGGCGGTCCGCAGCATTCGGCGGTAACGTTCGTCTCGCAACTCTCGCTCGCGCGCGGTCTGGCCGTGGCCGCATCGACGGAGCGACGATTTCTTCCCGTCTTCGGCACCCGGTCGATCGGCAAGCGAGACATGGTTCGCAATGCGGCGATGCCGGCGATCACCGTCGACCCGCGCACCTACGACGTGCGTGCCGACGGCGAGTTGCTGCGGTGCGATCCGCTTTCGGAGCTCCCGCTCGCCCAGCGCTACGCGCTCTTCTGATGTCGGATGCCGATACGCTGCGCGGGCAGCGGCTGCACGTCATCGTGCAACCACTCGGAAACCTCGATGAATATGGTGTCGGCGAACGCAAGCTCGTACACATCGACATCGAAAGCGACGATCTCGCGCGGCGCATCGTCCGATTCGAGACGCAACTCGGTCCCATCGGTATCCGGCTCGACGGCGAACGCCGACTCCGCGACGGGGACGTCATCGCCGCGACGGTCGATGTGGTCATCGCCATACGGGTCGTAGCGGACGACGTGCTCGTCCTGCGGCCGCGATCGATCCCGGAGGCCCTATCGATCGCGCACGAGCTCGGGAACCGTCACCTACCGGTACAGATTGCGAGCGAGATGCTCGTCGTGCGCTACCACCCGCTCGTCGAGGCCCTCTTCGTCGAACGGGGTGCGGCCTTCTCACGTGAGGTGCGCACGCTTGCGGAACCATTCCGTCACGCGAACGCGCCACATGGTCACTGGTCTACCGACGCTGTTCGTCGTCTCAGACGGCGCGTTCCCAAGCGGTGCGTTCGCGCATTCCTTCGGCCTGGAAACGGCAATCGACGAAGGCCGCGTTCGGGACGAAGCGACGCTCACGATCTGGCTCCGGTCCTATCTCCACGACGGCCTCGCGACGCTCGACGGCGCGGCACTGCTCCTCGCCATGCATGGCCGAGAAACCATCGCCGATCTCGACCGTGCCCTTGCCGCCGCGACGTTCGCGGCCGCGCTCAGAGCCGCGCACGGCCGAATGGCGCTCGCGCTCTGCGACGCTTTCTCGGCGCTCGGACTCGGCAGTACGGTCGATCCGTATGCGGCGTCGATAACGAGCGAGGCAGCGTTCGGCCACCCGGCGCTCGGATACGCGCTGGCGTTCACGGCGCTCGACGTCACAGCGCGAGACGCCTTCGTGCTGTACGCGACCACGACGACCGGCGCGCTCGCAGCCGTCGCCGCGCGTGCCGTCCCGCTCGGGCAGCGCGCCATACTCCGGGTGCGGTGGTCGCTTCGGCCGTGCATGGCGAGCGCATTCGAACGAGCACACATCATCGAGAGCGTGGCGGGTTTGCACTCGCAGGCCTACGCCTGCGAAGTCGATGCCATGCGACATGCGGGGCTTCGCGGTCGGATGTTCGCCTCGTGAGCGCGGTGCGGGTCGGTATCGGGGGCCCCGTCGGCGCCGGAAAGACGGCGATCGTCGAGCGGCTCGCCCGCGCCTTTCATCCGCACTATGAGATCGCGGCGATCACCAACGACATCTATACGAAAGAGGACGCGTACATCCTCACGCGCAGCGGCTGCCTGCCCGCAGAACGAATCGTCGGCGTCGAGACCGGCGGCTGTCCGCATACGGCGATCCGAGAAGATGCATCGATGAACCTCGTCGCAGTCGGCGAATTAGAGCGTCGCTTTCCAGCGTTGCAATTACTCTTTATCGAGAGCGGCGGCGATAATCTCGCGGCGACGTTCAGCCCCGATCTCGCGGACGTTACGCTCTTCGTCATCGACGTTGCGGGCGGTGATAAGATTCCGGCCAAGGGTGGCCCCGGTGTCTCACGTGCCGATCTTCTCGTCATCAACAAGATCGATCTCGCTCCATACGTTGGAGCCGACCTCGAACGAATGCGGCGCGACGCAACGACGGCGCGGGGGACCCGACCGTTCGTCTTCTGCAACGCGCGCGGCGGCGAGGGAATTGCCGAGATCGTTCGCTTCATCAGCCGTGCCGCGTTACTCGACGTCTCCTCGCCGACGTGACGGGGACGCTAACGCTCCTCGCGGAGCGGCGCGGCGAACGAACGCGGCTCGCGTGCGTTCGTTACGACGGGACGTTGCGGTGCAGTCGCGCGTTTGACGACCGCGGTGCCGTACGCGTCGTTACATCATCGCTTGGGCCCGGGCTCTTGGCCGGCGACGGGACGGTCATAAGCGGCAACGTCGGAACGCAAGCACACCTCATCGTGACCGAACAAAGCGCAACGCGCGCCTACGGTGGCGCAGCGGTTTCGACTTCACATCGAACCTGGAACGTCGCGAGCGCCGCGACGCTCGAATTGCTGGCCGAACCCGTCACGCTCTTCTCCGGAAGTCGGCACGAAGCGAACACGACGATCGAGCTCGGGGTCGGCGCCCGCGTAACGATCGTCGATGCGATCGTTGCCGCGGAGCCGCAATTCGTGTCGTACGCGAGCGACGTGACGATTCGCCGCGCCGGGCGTCTCGTCACGGTCGATCGCGCGCGGCTGGACCCAGAGGTCATGCCGGCCCGAGCGCTCGGGGTGCTGATCTACCTCGGGCAACTTTCAGCTCACCGACTCGGCGATATCGAGAGCTTCCTGCACGCGAGAAGTGGAATTCGCTTCGGTATCGGTCGGCCGCTCGCCGAAGGTCTCATCGTTCGCCTCTACGGCGACGACGCATGGACGGTCCGCGAAGCGCTTCACGCGGCCGCCGCACGCGTCCGTTGCCATACGAGTGCCGGGCAATCCCAAGGCGAGATAGGCGCGCCTTCCTCGAGATCGTGACGATCGGGCCCGTCAGCTGGTGGTCGCCGAGGCACCCCGCGCTTCGAACACCGGCCCGTCCTTATTGGGACGAATATCGAAATCGAAGATCTCGGTCGGCAAGTACAACGTGCAGCACGCGTTCGGGATATCGACGATACCGCTAATGCGCCCTTCGATCGGTGCGGCCCCGAGAAGCAGATATGCTTGCTCGCCGGTATATCCGAACTTCTTGAGATACTCGATCGCGTTATGGCAGGCGCGGCGGTACGCGATCGTCGCGTCGAGATAATGATTCACACCGTGTTCGACCGAGATCCCCACGAACGACAGATAGGTCGCGTATTTCGGTTCTACCGGCCCGGGGAAAAATATGGGGTTGGTTGACACGCCATATTTATTCATTCCGTCCTTGATGAGATCGACGCCCATGTCGATGTAGCCGCCCATCTCGATCGCGCCGCAAAACGTGATCTCGCCGTCTCCCTGCGAGAAGTGCAGGTCGCCTCCGGAGAGATTCGCGCCTTTGGTCCACACGGGATAGTACACACGTGCGCCGCGCGTAAAGTTCTTGATATCATGGTTCCCCCCGTTCTCCCGCGCAGGAACCGTACGTGCGCCTTCCCGAGCAACTCGCTCCAAATCGGCGCCGCTGAGGCTTCCAGCCAGCGCGTTGCCGATCTCGGGCGGCAACGCGAGCGCTGGGACGCGCTCCGGGTCCGTCGAGATCAGCTTGCGCTCACGAGCGTTCCACGTCGCGAGCAGATCGGCAGACGGCGCCGTACCGAAGAGCCCGGGATGCGTTATGCCGGCGAAACGCACTCCGGGAATATGTCGCGAGGTTGCGTAGACGCCATGAAAGTCCCAGATCGCCTTTGCGGCATCGGGATACTCGTCCGTGAGGAAGCCGCCCCCGTTTGTTTTTGCGAAGAGGCCGGTGTATCCCCAACCCTGGCCGGGTGCCGGGCCGCTGTCGTTCGGCGGCTGGCACGGGCCGAGATCGAGGATCTCGACGACGAGCAAATCCCCGGGCTCAGCGCCCTCCACTGCGACCGGCCCGCTGAGCATGTGCGCGTAGGTCAGGTCGACATCGCGCACGTCGTTCGCCGAGTCGTTGTTGCCGATCTGACCGTCAGTCCATTCGCGACACTCGATCCGGAACTCGCTTCCGGCCTTTACGGACGACACCGCCGGAATATCGGGGTGCCACCGGTTATGACCCGGTGCGGCTTGGTCGCGCATGGATTTCGATTGATCGACCGTAAAAACGACGTCCGGCATGAAGACCTCCGTGGTGCGAGAGCGAGAGCGAGAGCGGACGGGGCCGGCGGCACGTTATTTGCGAGACGCCGGTGCGCGAATCACCGTACGGGCCGTCGAATGACCTCCGGATGGTGCGCGCTACGCTCCTCTCGGGCTAATGCACCACGAAGCGGCGCGGCAACGCGATCGAGCAGCGGCGCCGTAAAGATACGCCTCGCGTGGACGCCACATCGCGCACAGGCGACGTTCTCCCAAGCACCGATCGAGCGTCGAAGCTCGAATGGGCCGCATGCAACACACTCAAATTCGTACATTGGCATCGTACTTCTCCTAGAGCGCAAGTGTCGGGAGTAGGCGGCGTGGCTTCATGCAGTTTCTCCGACTCCGACGATCGAGATCGTTGCGCCTTGCGCTGCGACCACCTTGCAGTTGTCGTGACACGCCGAGTCGAGACTGCAGCAGAGCGAGCAGATCGCTCCAACGTTGAAGGTGCAGTATGCCATATCGAGACGCTCGAACGCGAACTCGCATTGCGAACACGTAACGAGTTCGCCCCCCGGTAACATCGGACTCGAGTCCTTTCGAGCGATATAGTACTTCCCTTCGTCGCAAAGGCGATGATCGGAGAGAGGACCATCGCGATACCGAGCGCGATCAAAGTCGAGAACGCCTGCGCCGTCGGTCCGAAAAGCCCGAAGAACGCAGCGACCGAGATGGCAGAGGCGATCAACATCGAGCCGAAGCCGACCGGATTGAAGTTATAGAGGTGCGCTCGCTTGAATTCGATGTAATTCGGACTCAAGCCCAGGGGCTTGTTGATGACGAGATCCGCAACGACGGCACCGATCCACGCAATCGCGACATTCGAGTAAAAACCGAGCACCCAGAGGAGCGTCGAGAAGACGCCCAGCTCCATCAGCGTCAGCGCGATACCGACGTTGAGCAACAGCCAAACGACGCGACCCGGGTGGACATGCAGAAAGCGCGCGAAGAAGTTCGACCATGATAGCGAGCCCGAATAGGCATTCGTGACGTTGATTTTGATCTGTGAGAGGATCACGAAAAACGTCGCCAGCGCCAGGTACGCCGCCGGACTTGCGAAGATGGCGTGAAAGCCTTGAACGTACATTTGGATCGGCTCGTTTGCGTTTGCCATCGGCACGCCGTGTTTAAAAGGCGAGTGCGGTGAAGAACGATCCGCCCCACTGCTTGAGCGCGCCAAGGAGGACCCAGCCCGGTCCCGCGGCCATCACCGCAAGCCACCACTTCCAACGATTGTCGCCGCTCTTGCCGCTTTCGGATTTGTCCGGCATGAAACGCAGATAGTCCACCTGCTCGCCGATCTGAGCGATCAGCGACAGCGCGACACCGGTTGCCGATCCGAACAGGAGGGGATCGAAGTGGTTGTGGCTCGGCGAGCTCCCACCGAAGCCGAGCCAATACGCCCATGAACTCGGTTCTTTGACGAGGACGGCGAAAAACGGCGCGAACATCAAGACGAGCCAAACCGGCTGCGTCCAGATTTGCAACTTCGAAAGGAGCGTGATCCCGAAGACAACGAGCGGAATGATGATCAATGCGCCCACGAGATACCCGATTGCCACCGGCAATCCGAAGTAGAGGTTGAACGCTTGCGCCATGATCGAGCCTTCGAGCGCAAAAAAGATAAAGGTAAACGAGGCGTAGATTACCGACGTTATCGTCGAACCCAAGTACCCGAAGCCGGCGCCGCGCGTCAGCAAATCCATGTCGATATTGTAACGCGCCGAATAATAGGCGATTGGAACGCCCGTCAGAAAGATGATGACGGCTGCGGTTAAGATAGCCCAGAAGGCGTTCGTGAAGCCCGACGAGATAGCGATCGAGCCGCCGATCGCGAAATCAGCAAGATAAGCGATGCCACCGAGCGCGGCAGTCGCAACGGCATATTCTGACCAGCGACGAAACGACTTCGGTGCGTAGCGAAGCGAGTAGTCCTCGAGACGGGGTTATTGACGAAGCGGTTGTAGCGACGCTTCGGCCCAGGAGCGGGCTCATGAGCAACAGCCATGCGAGTCCTCCATGATCTTTAAGAAGCGGAAGCGGCAACGCGGCAATAATCATGAAACTCACGGTCGTACGCCGTGAATAGTCGCCACGATTGACTAGGCGCTAAGAATGTGGCCTAGCGGGCGAAAGCCATATGGCAAATGCACAAACTCAGGGCGCTTCTACTTATTCACCTGGACAATCAAATCTGATCACTTCTGCTCGTCCGACTCGTCGCAGGAAGAGCCGTTCCCGGTTCTGGATCATGCGCAGTCGCTGAGCCCAGCTGGCGGTTGTAAGACGTAATCACCTCCGATGAAGGCGATCGATGGTTCTGGCGCGCGAGACAACTGGGCGAGACCGTACGCGTCGCTTTCGCAATGGATACCTCCCATCGAGAAATCATGGCCTGGTCTGCAAGCACCGCAGGAGTGATAGGGTGTCCCGACGCGACGACGACCTTGGAAACCTTGCGATCTTGGTTGGAGGATTACAACGAGTCCCAGCCGCACAGCGACCTCACGATGCTCTCACATCGAGAGTCTATTCGCGCCAATTCGTCACCCACTACGTTTACGGCTTGACGGGGGCAACTCCACCCTGCGCCACGTATTCGTTGATCAGTGTGTCCGGGAGCGACACTTCCGAGGCGGGTGCGTTTGATGCGCGACCTCGGAGCGCGTGAGCATTGTCATGAGGATGGCCGTCGCAACGCTGCCGCCGAGTTGTCGCGAGAGATTGAAGAATGCCGACGCGTTCAAAATAACCGGCGGCGCGACGCTGCGGACCGCGACGAGCGAGAGGACAAGCCGACGCCGCTGAAGACGAGCGACGCGACGAAGACGATGAAGTCGCTGCCCGTCGTCGTCTCGTCCGCGAACAGCAAGCGTTCGATAGCGCAAGATGCGAAGGTCAACCTCGGGAGATCGCGCGCCGTGAAGCTACCAGAAGACGAAGAACACGAGCGCGTCGAATCAGTCTTTCTCTTGTCCCTGATCGAGCACGTACTGCAACGCGCCGAGCCCGATTGCGGGGAAGGCAATACCGACCGTTTCGAGCGGCAGCGTGCGCGTCTTCACTCCGCAACTAAAGCTTCCCGATTCATAGAAATGACATTTTTCCGTGGCACTGCTAATGCCACCATGAAGCGGGGACTGGTTGCGCTCCGCGCGCGAGTGTACCATTTTCCGAGTCGGGGTCTCCGGCACGCCTCGTGAAAGTGAATGATGCCCGAGAAAAACAACCATTCGCCGCGTCAGCGAATCGGCGTTTCCTTTGGAGTCGGCTGCTCGTGCCCGAGCCACGCACCAACTCGGCCGCGACAGGTAAGCGGAATGAGTCGCCGTTCGTTTGCAGCCGGCGCGGCTGCCTTGATGGCGTCGCTGCCGGCGATGACGGTCCCCGCCGCCGCAGCCGGTTCCGGAGCCGCGGGCGCAAAGCCGCCGTCGTCCGACCTCACCACGCAGACGAGCGGGACGTATCAATTTAAGGTCGGAGACGTTCGCATCACGGCCTTATCGGATGGCACCGTGCCGGCCAATCTCCACCAACTGCTTGTTGGAACGACGCCGGCACATACGGATGCGCTGCTGTCCGAAGACTATCTCACGAATCCAGTCGATGTCTCGATCAACGAGTGGGTGTTCGCGCTCGGCGATCGCCTCGTGCTCATCGACACGGGAGCCGGTGGTCTCTTCGGTCCAGGCTACGGTGGCAAACTGGTCGCCAGTCTAAGGGAGGCGGGGTTCGGGCCGAGTGACGTGACGGACATTCTCCTCACGCACATTCATACCGATCACTCAGGCGGCCTCATGCGCGATGACCAACGCGTGTTCCAGAACGCGACAATCCACGTCGGGAAGCTCGATGTGACGTTTGTTTTAAACCGATCGAACGCTGCTAACGCCCACTACGACATCAAATATTTCGACGAAGCGATACGCACCGTGAAACCATACCTCGATGCTGGTAAAGTGAACGCCTTCGACCGAACGACGACCATTCTTCCAAATCTCGTCGCATCGCTGCACCCGGGCCATACGCCCGGAAGCGCGTTCTTTACGCTCACCAGCGGAAACGAGACGATTCAATTCGTGGGCGATATTATTCACGTCGCCGCGATACAATTTCCTGACCCGAGCGTCGCGATTGTCTACGACGTCAACCCCACAGCAGCCGTTGCCGTCCGCCAACAGACGTTTCCGCAATTCGTACACGATCGAACCCTCATCGCCGTGCCGCATATGTCGTTCCCCGACATCGGGCATGTGCGTACGGCTGGGACGGGTTTCGAGTGGGTGCCGATCGCGTACGTGAATCGGGAGACATAGGGCGGTCGTGATACCGGAGTTCGCGTTCGGTGACCGCCGCGGTCCCGAGAACGAAGATCGCTTCGAGTCAAGAAGTGCTCGCTAACGCTCGTGACCATAACCACGTGCGTTCGGTGGGCCGGGTAAAGCGGTTGCAGAAACTTCCAAAGCTCCTGTCGTTTTCGAATTGGCAAAGGCTCCTGAAGGTGAGGAGGTAATTTGCCAACAATTCGCGAGTCCCGCTGGTCCAGTTTTCGCGTGTAGGCACGGAGCTTCGCCGGCGCTCTTGAACTGTCCGGAAAACCGGGCTAGCTCATCGTAACGGTTGCACGCCAATGCGAGATCTCTCGAAAGAGATTGAGCCACTCGAACCTCTGGGCCGCCTTCGGTGGCGCTTGAGACGTTCGGGTCGGCGCACGAGCCGTCCGCGGGCGGATCCACGCCTCCTTCTTCCGCGAGTTCGTGTTTCTCTGATGCCTGAGAATGGCTCGGTACTCGCACTAGGGAACGCTCATCCAATGGTCCTGAACGCGTCCAGTAAGGGACGAGGGTTCGGGAGACCATTGGAACATCCGAAAGGTATTGCGTACCGAGAGCTATTGCATGCGTATCGACCAGCTAATCAAGACGACGTGGCCAATGTTCTCCTTTGAGTTCGTCGCTCCGCGTTCCACGCAGGAAGTGGCCCGGTTATTCGAGGCGATCGGCGCGCTTCAGGGCCTTCGGCCAGCGTTCGTCTGCGTTACCTGCCGAGCAGACAGCCGCGATGAAAATGTTGAGCTAGTCGGCCGCATACGGCGGGAGACAGGCCTGGAAGTCATGGCGCATCTCGTTTGCAACGGGGCGACGAGAGATCACATTGACGACATTCTGAATCGGCTGGATCAGTATGAGGTCGTCAATGTGCTCGCGCTACGCGGAGACATCGACGAGGCCGCTCTCTACCGAGAATCTGTTCATGACGGTCTCGCACACGGCTCGGATCTCATCCGCTTCATTGCGCGCCGCTCCAATTTTTGCATTGGAGCTGCCTGCTATCCAGAAGCGCATATTGACTCGAAGAGTCGAGTCGACGACATCGCTTACATGAAACGCAAGGTCGAGGCTGGCGCATCTTTTCTTATCACACAGCTCTTCTTTGATAATCGTCTTTACGTTCGTCATGTAAACGAAGCACGAGCGGCCGGGATTACGGTACCGATTTTACCTGGCATTCTTCCGATCACGAATGTGCGCCAGCTTGCGGCGGCCCGAGTGTTGGGTGCCAGCGTACCTCAGCAGCTTGAATGTGAAGTGATGGCGCGCGCTGACGATCCGCAAGCTATTGCACAGTTCGGTGTCGCCTGGGCAACGCTCCAATGTACAAACTTGCTGGCCGGTGGCGCACCGGGAATTCATTTTTACACTGTCAACCGGCCAACCCGGGCTGTTCTCGGAGCTTTAAAGGCGGCTCGACCTTGGGAGTGGCGGACGAAGATACAAATCGCATAAGCGTTCATGCTCTTATCTCGACTTTACGACGATCCGGTTTCCCGTAAAGCAACGTCGCGATTGCTCGCGATTTCAAATCAAGAAGGGAAGTACCGACCCACAATACGGCTGAGCGCATAGCTAGCGGTCAGCCGGGGTTGACTCAGTACCCTCGAGACGTGCGCGCTTGCGAGGTTCGCTTTCCCGCGAGTCACTCAAACGGGGCGACTTCCCTGGATTTCGCACTGCTGTAATGACGCAATGCCGACCCGAGCAACTGAGTATTCTCCCCGGAACGAGAAGGCCCAAATTCGATGGATTTGGGCTTTTTGTGATTTCCAAATGTACATCGCGTTTAATCGTGCTTGATTTCCTGGTAGAGGCGCAGCCCTTATCAATGCTGCGCGCCAAAACGTTTTGGCCGCTGAGCTTCTCGTGCCCCCTCGTATTTTAAGTGTTGAATATAAGAAGACGCGAGTCGAATACTCGGCTCGCAATCTTGGGCGTTTCGTCAGCGGCAGCTTTTGCGGTTCGGAGCGAAGATCATCGGGTCGCGACGATATGGTTGCTCTACGACGAACGCTACGGGAGATTCGACCGTTCGAACGCTGAAACGCGCCGCTCGAATTCACCGCGGAACGCGCGAAGTTCTGTCTCGACCACCTCGACGCGCGTTTCGATATGTCCGAGACGACGGTCCACGCGCGAGAACTCCACATGCATCTCGTTCCGCATCTCGGTCGTTTCGCGCCGGTGTTCGGTCGTTTCGCGCCGGTGTTCGGTCGTTTCGCGCCGGTGTTCTGTCGTTTCGCGCCGATGTTCTGTGGTTTCGCGCCGGTGCTCGGCCGCGTCGATGCGGATTCCCTGGACCTCGACGGCGAGCACGTCGAGTAGCTGCAGGATCTTACGCTCCGTCTCGTCTTTCATGACGAACGACTAGAACGGGATCTCGTCGTCCCCGCCGTCGTCACCGAAGCCGTCATTGCCGCCCGAGCCGCTCGATCCGCCGGCCGACCGGGAACCCGAACTCGACGCTGCGCCCGAGCTCGCGAACGACCCGCCACCCGACGGCGCGCCGTCCCGGTTACGCGAGTCGAGCATCTGCATGTCGCTCGCGACGACCTCCACGGCCTTCTTCTTCTCGCCTTCCTTGCTGTCGTAGCTGCGGATGACGAGGCGGCCCTCGACGAGGGCGGACATGCCCTTCTTGAGGTACTGATTGCAGATCTCGCCGAGGCGGTCCCAGGCAACGATATCGACGTACATCGTCTCGTCGCCGCCCTTGGCCTTGCGATTGATCGCGAGCGCGAACTTCGTGACGGCCTTGCCGCCGCCGTCGACGTAGCGGATCTCTGGGTCGCGCGTCAGATTGCCGACGAGCGTGATGCGGTTGTAGCTGCCGGCCATGCGCGGAGCCTCCTAGTCGTTGAGGTTGATGAGGAGCTGCCGCATCACGTCGTCGTTGAGACGGAGCTGCCGCTCGAGTTCCTTGGCGGACGCCGCCTCGGTCTTGAACTTCATCACGACATAGTAGCCTTCGCGCAAGTCGTCGATCTCGTATGCGAGCCGGCGCTTGCCCATCTTCTCGATTTCGCCGACTTCGCCGCCGCCGGTCCGCACGATCTCGGCGATCTGCTCGACCTTGGTGTCGACGTCGGCCTCCTCGAGGCTCGGCTTGACGATGTACGTGATTTCGTAGTCGGTGGTCACGGAGATGACGATCCCTCTTCGGACGTCGCCGCGGACGGCGAACGGCTCCTCTCGGAGCAGTGGGACTGCGCGCGATCGGATCGCACGGAGCCACCGGGCGCGGGGGCACCCGGAAAACTCGCCTAGTCTATCACTTTCGGGAGACCGCGGGCAAGGGCGCGAGCCGCTCTACCCGCTGGCGCGCGCCTCCCGTTTCGTTACGCGGTAGACGTCGCGGACGTCACGCAGCGAACGAAGCTTCGAGAGCACGCGGTGGAGGTGATCGAGATCCGCAATTTGCAGCGTGAGGCTGATCGTCGCGATCTCGCGCTTGACGCGCGCCGTGACCGACGATGCCGACGTCTTGTATTCCGAGCAGACGCCCATCACGTCTTGGAGCAGTCCGGCACGATCGGTCGCCTCGACCTCGACGTCGACCGCATGCGTCGTCTCGGAGACCGCCTGCCACGAGGCCTGCAAGATGCGCTCGGGCGTCGAGGACATGTAGCCGACGTTCGGGCAATCGGCGCGATGCACCGAGACGCCCTTGCCGATCGTAACGTAGCCCATGATCGGATCACCCGGCACCGGGCTGCAGCACTTCGAGAGCCGGACGAGCACGTCGTCGACGCCGGCGATGAGAATCCCGGAAGCGTTGCGCGTCGGTCGCCGTGCTGGCGCCGGCCGCTGCACCGCCGCGAGCTCGATGACGTTGCTGGCTTTCGCGTCTTCCTTGAGCTTCGCCACCACGGAGACCGCGGAGGCGTCCCCGAAGCCGATTGCCGCGAAGAGGTCCGTCGCGGACTGATAGTTCATCCGCTTCGCGACCTTTTCGATCGCCTCGCCGCGCGCCATGTCGAGCCGCACGTGCTCGCGGACGAGCTCGCGCTCGACGACCTCCTGGCCGAGCGTGACGTTCTCGTCCTTGCGCTCGCGCCGGAACCACTGCTTGATCTTATGCTTGGCGCCCGAGGTGCGAACGAGCGAGAGCCAATCGAGCGACGGCCGCGAGCTCTTGTTCACGAGGATCTCGCAGATGTCGCCGTTGCGCAGGACGTAATCCAGCGGCACGATCTTGCGGTTGACCTTCGCGCCGACGCAATGATTGCCGACGTCGGTGTGCACCTGATACGCGAAGTCCAGCGGCGTCGCGGCCGACGGCAGCGAGAGCACGTCGCCCTTGGGCGAGAACACGAAGACCTGATTCTCGAAGAGATCGAGCTTGAGGTTCTCCATGAACGCGCGCGAGTCGCGCATCTCGTTTTGCCACTCGAGCAGCGAACGCAGCCATTGCAGCTTATTCTCGAAGGCGTCCTGCTTGCCGCCGTCCTTGTAGCGCCAATGCGCGGCGATGCCGTACTCGCTCGTGCGATGCATCTCGAGCGTTCGGATCTGAATCTCGAGCGGCTCGCCGCCCGGGCCGATGACCGTCGTGTGCAGCGACTGGTACATGTTGGGCTTGGGCATCGCGATGTAATCTTTGAAGCGGCCAGGGAGCGGCTTCCAGATCGAGTGCGCGGTACCGAGCGCGGCGTAACAATCCTTGACGCTCTCGACGATGACGCGAACGGCCGTGAGATCGTAGATCGTCGAGAAGTCGCGGCCCTTCTTCAACTTCGAGTAGATCGAATAGAAGTGCTTCGGGCGGCCGGTGACGTCGGCGTCGATGCCGAGCGCGTCGAACTGTTCGCGCAGCTGCGCGACAACGGCGTCGACGGCGGTCTCGCGCTCCGTCCGCTTCTTCGCAACGCGGTCCGCAATCTCGCGATACGCCTCGGGATCGAGGTAGCGCAGGCAGAGATCCTCAAGATCCCACTTGATCTTCCAGATCCCGAGCCGGTGCGCGATCGGCGCGTAGATGTCGAGCGTCTCGCGCGCGATCCGCTCCTGCTTCGCGGGCGGCAAATTCCCGAGCGTCCGCATGTTGTGCAGCCGGTCCGCGAGCTTGATGATGATAACGCGGATGTCCTTCGCCATCGCGAGGAACATCTTGCGCAGGTTCTCGACCTGCGCGTCTTCCTTCGATTGGTACGGGATCTGCGTGAGCTTCGTTACGCCGTCGACGAGCTGCGCGATCTCCGGGCCGTACCGCGTCGCGACTTCCTCGCTGGTGACGACCGTGTCCTCGACGACATCATGCAATATCGCCGCGGCGATCGTCGACCGATCCATCTCCATCTCGGCGAGAATGCGCGCTACCGCGATCGGGTGCACGATGTATTCCTCGCCCGAGGCGCGCTTCTGGCCCTCGTGCGCCTTGTCCGCGAGCTCGTAGACGCCGCGCAACCAATTTCCGTCGAGCGTTACATCATACGACGAAACTTTGTGGATGAGCTCATCGATTGGTGCGCTCGACACGATTCGTACATAGTGCCATATCCGAAAACGGATTGTCTATCGGAACGGTCGTCGCTCCGCCCGTCAGAAGCTGATGAACGCCGTGATCGGCCGATCGCCGAGCGCCTTGCGGCCCCCGAGCGCGACGAGCTCGATCAGGAACGCGTAGCCGACGACGTCCGCGCCGATGCTCTCGAGCAGCCGCCCGGTTGCCGCTGCCGTGCCGCCGGTGGCGAGCAGGTCGTCGACGACGAGCGCGCGCTCGCCTCGCTTCATCGCGTCGTCGTGGATCTCGAGCGAATTCGTCCCGTACTCGAGCGCGTACGATTCCGTGCGCTTGGAGCCCGGCAGTTTCCCGGGCTTGCGCACCGGAACGAACCCCGCGCCGAGCGCGTATGCGAGCGCCGACCCGATCATGTAGCCGCGCGCTTCGACCGCGACGACGGCGTCGATCTCCCGGTCGCGAAAGGCGTCGACGAACAGATCGATCGTCGCTCTGAACCCCGCCGGATCGTGCAGCAGCGGCGTGATGTCGCGAAACGCAATCCCGGGGATCGGGAAGTCCGGGATGACGCGGATCAGCGACTCGATGTTCACGCGGCCCGGTTCGGGTCCCGCTCCGACCGACCTGCGATGCAGAGGAACCCGCGTCCGACCGGGAACGTTCGACAGCCATGCCGTCCCGAGCGCCGCTCGGCGAGCGCGATGGCCGGGTCCGAGCCGCTTCCGCGGTGGCCGGCGCCCTCGCCATCCACGCCGTCCTCTTCGCCGTCCTGCGCGACCCCGTGCCGCCCGCCGCCGCTCGCACGACGCCGAGCCAGACGATCGCGATCGTCATGAGGACGCCCGCACCGACGCCGCGCCCGACCCCCAAACCGACGCCGCCGCCCGTCGTCACGCCCCCGCCGAAGGCGACGCCGACGCCCGTCGTTGCCGTGCGAGCGCCCGCTCCCCGCGCGGCCGCGCCCGTTCGCAAGCACGTCGGCGGCGCCGCGGCTCCCAAGCACGTCGTCGTTCACAAAGCGAAGGCGGCCGTCGCCGTATCCGTCGCGCCGGGCGGCACCGGGACCGGCGCCGGACCCGGTGCGGGCGATGGCGGCCTCGCCGGCACGGCGAGCGGCGTCGCCGGCACGGGGACGGGAAACGGCGCGCTCGCGAACACCGCGCCGTGCGGCGACGTCGACCTCATCCCGCGCGAGACGACGTACATGCGCGACGGCACCGTGCACCAGACCGTCGAGGTCGAGATCCGGCTCAAGGACGGGACGGTCGAGGACGGCACCTTCCCGTATCCGTTCGTCTTTGCGGGCGAGGCGGCCAATCCGTTCGAGCACACCTCGGCGCTCGTGGACGGCGGCGTACCCGTGCAGATGCCGCCGCCGGGAACCGACGTCGCCAACGCCTCGCTCGCGGTCCGCACCGTCATCGAGCACACCGATCGCACGACGGGCAAGGCGAAGCTCCCCTCGTGCGGCAGCGGCGTTGCCCAGTCGGGCGACGACCGCTAGCGGCCGTCTCCGAGCGCAACGAGCCCGCCGACCCGCGCGGCCGCGGCTTCCAACAACTCGGGCGCCTCGGCGAGCGCGGCCGCGAGCGACATCGGCCGATTCGCGATCGGCAGAACGGCGGCGACGCCGAGCTGCCGGAGGTCGGACTCGACGGCGAGCTCGACGGAGCCGGCGAACGCGACGACCGGCACGCCCGCATCGCGCGCCAGCCGCGCGACGCCCGCGACGGTCTTGCCCCGCAGCGTCTGATCGTCGATCCGGCCCTCACCGGTGAGGCAGAGGTCGGCCCCGTCGAGCGCGGCACGGAGGCCCCGGATCTCGGCGATGAGCTCCACGCCCGGCACGAGCGCGGCCCCGAGATAGGCGACGAGCGCGAACCCGAGGCCGCCCGCCGCCCCCGCCCCCCGCTCGCCGCGCCGGTCGCGCCCGCACGCGTTCGCCGTCGCGTCGGCGAAGCGGGCGAGCCCCGCCTCGAGTTCGAGGACGTCCGCGGGCGAGGCGCCCTTCTGCGGGCCGAACATCCGGGCGGCGCCCGCGGGGCCCAGGAGCGGCACGTCGACGTCGCAGGCGACGTCGATGCGCGTGCCGGCGAGCCGCGGATCGAGTCCGCTCGTGTCGATCGTGGCAAGGCGCGCGAGCGCGGCGCCGCCCGGCGGCAGCGGCACCCCCGCCGCGTCGAGAAACCGGACGCCGAGCGCGGTCAGGAAGCCCGCGCCGCCGTCCGTCGTCGCGCTCCCGCCGATGCCGAGCACGACGCGTCGCGCTCCGGCGTCGAGCGCGGCGCGCAGCAGGTCGCCGACGCCCGCCGTCGAGGCCGCCAGCGGCGCCCGCTCGTCCGGGGGCACGAGCGCGAGCCCGGCGGCGCTCGCCATCTCGAGCACCGCGAGCTCGTCCGCGAACGCGAACGTTGCCGGCACCGGCGCCCCGAGCGGCCCCCGGACGCGCTGCGTTCGCCCGTCGGCGCCACCGGCCAGGAACACGTCGACCGTTCCCTCGCCGCCGTCGGCCATCGGCACGCAGACGATGTCGGCCGCGCACGCCGAGCGGCGAAGCCCACGCGCGATCGCCTCCGCGGCCTCGGCGGCACCGAGGCTGCCGCGAAATTTATCTGGGGCGACGACGATCCGCAGGCGACGCATACCGGGCGGCCCGTTCGACTCGTGGCGCCGCTTCCATCGCCGGCTCCCGCATCCACGCGCCGCAGGAGGCGCAAAGGCGGCTCCTCTAAGACCGCCGCATGCAAAGCACCGAAACGCAACACGGCGCCGTCACGTTCCAGGGCGCGCCGATGACCCTCGTCGGCCCGAAGCTCGCGGCCGGCGACCGAGCGCCGGCCTTCGACCTCATGAGCTCCGAGCTCAAGCCCGTCTCGTCCAAGGACGTCTTCGGCTCGGACAAGCGCGCGCTGCTCATCGTCGTCCCCTCGCTCGACACCAGCGTCTGCTCGCTCGAAGCGCAGACCTTTCAGAAGCGCTTGGGCGAGCTGCCGAGCGACGTCGAGGCGTACGTCGTGAGCCGCGACCTGCCGTTCGCGATGTCGCGCTGGGCGGGTGCCAACGACGCGCCCGGGCTCGGCTACCTCTCGGACTTCAAGGACCATACCTTCGGGCCGGCCTACGGCGTCCTGGTCGAGGAGCTCGGCGTGCTCGCGCGCGCGGTCTTCATCGTCGACACGAACGGGAAGCTGACGTACGCCAAGATCGTCAAGGAGATCGCGGATCAACCCGACTTCGACGAGGTCTTCGCCGCCCTAAAGTAAGCCGGCTCGCCACTCGGACGTCGCGAAGCCCTCGATGACGACCGGTTCGTCCGCATCTGCGAACCGCGCGCAGCGAGCGTCGATCTCGGCGGCCTGCGCCCGGGCGCGCGAACATGGATAGCCGAACCGGCGCTCGACGCGGTCGCTCGCAACGGCGAGCGCTTCGAGCGCGCGGCTGCGGAACTCGGTGACGGGGTACGCCGCGCCGACGCTGAGGTGCTCGCGAATCACGAGCGACGGCGAGTAGCCGCGGGTGCGCTCGCCGTCGGGCCAGCGAACGTCGAACGTCATCTCAGGCACGCGTTAGGGCTCCGCTCAGCAGTCGCTCGTAGACGGGCTCGCAGCCGCGCGCGGTCGCGTGCCACGTGTGCGTGCTCACGACGGAAAGGCCCGCGGTAACGACTCGCGAGGCGATCCGGTCGTCGCCGAGCGCTGAGATCGCCGAGGCGATTTCGAGCGGATTCTCCGGATCGACGAAGATCGCGCCGCAGCTCGGGACGTAGTCTAAAAACGGCTGCCGTCGCGCGACGATCGGCGGCGTGCCGCAGGCGAGCGCCTCGAGCACGGCGAGGCCGAATCCTTCGACGAGCGACGGGAAGAGGAGGGACCGCGCGCCGCGGTAGAGCGCCTCGATGCCGCCGTCGGAGACGGGCCCGGTGACGCGGACGGCGCCCCCGAGCCCGAGCTCGGCGATGCGTGCGCGCACGGCGGTCGCGTACGTCCGATGGTCGAGCACCGACGCGCCACCCGCGATCACGAGCACGAGCTCCCGCTCCCGCCGGCGGGCATGCGCGAACGCCTCGACGATGCGCAACGTGTTCTTCCGCGGCTCGAATCCGCCGACCGAGAGCAGGAACGGCCGATCCGGTACGAGGCCGAGCCGCGCGAGCTCCGCCGCGTCCGCCGGCACGGGCCCGGGGTGAAAGCGCTGCAGGTCGACGCCGTTGCGGATCCGGGTGGCCGTTCGGCCGAAGTCGGCGGCGAGGCGCGCGCGCCACAGCTCGCTCACGCAGAGCAGCTCGGCGGCGGTCTCGATCGAGCGGCGTTGCGCAGCGCGAGCGGCGGGATCGATGAAGTCGTCGAGATGGTGGACCGTCAGGGCGAACCGTTCGATCGTGCCGGCCTCGACGAGATCGGCGAGGACATGCGCGCCGAGGCCATCGCCCGCGTGGTAGACGTCGAAGTCCGGCGGATGCGCAGCGAACCAGCGCGCGAACTCCGAACGGCGCAACGCGACGAGCGCCGAAACGCTCGCCGGAGCGGGCGCGGCCGGGACCAGGGCGACGGCGCACGCCGGTTCGCGAGCGAAGCGCGCCCCGTCGACCGCGGGCGCGTGCAGGGTCACGGCATGACCGAGGCGTTCGAGGGCGGCTGCGAGCTCCCGGAAGTGAACGACGCCGCCGCGCGAATTCGTCGAGTGCGTGAGCAGGGCGATTCGTAACCGCCTCACGCGAGGAGCGGCTCCACGGCGAGATCCCAGACGGCGGCCGTCGCGCCCATAACGTCGCGTACGATCAGCCGGCGCGAAGCATCACACGTTCCGATCACGCCGAAGCATATTCCGCGCGAGGCGAACGACTCCCCGACCGCGCCGACGTCGGCGGCATCGAGCGCGAGCACGAATCCGTAGCTCGGGAACGCCGCGAGCCAGCGCTCGAGCGGGACGGCAGCCAGCCGCGGGATCGCGTCGAGCTCCACGGTCGCGCCGATCTCGGAGCCCTCGAGCAGCATGAGCGCCGTGCCGAGGACGCCCGCCATGCTCACGTCCTTCGCCGCGCGGCAACGGCCCGATTCCGCGAGCCGCGGCAGCACCTCGAGGTCGCCGCGCAGCCGCTCGGGATCGGCGCCGACGCTCGCGTTGAAGTAGGCGAAGCGTTGGTGCATCGCGCCGCGCAGGTCGACTGCGACGCAGAGCGCGTCGCCCGGCCGCGCATCGAAGCTCGTGAGCAGCCGGTTCGCGCGGCCGAGGATCGCCACGGCGATCTGCCCGCGATCGTCGCGGGCGTTCGTGTGGCCGCCGACGAGCGGGATGCCGTACGCTCCGGCCGCCGCGCGCATGCCCGCGACGAAGACCGCGCCGCGCTCGACGTCGCGGCACCAGAGCGCATCGACGACGGCGGTCGTGCGGCCGCCCATCGCCGCCACGTCGCTCGCGTTGACCATCACGGCGCTGTAGCCCGCGAACCACGGATCGGCCGCCACGAACTCGGCGACGAGGCCCTCGATTGCCAGGAGCAGGTAGCCGTCGCCCGCGGGAATCGCGGCGCAGTCGTCGCCGTTACGGTATGCTCCGGCGCCCGCGAGCATGCCGAGCCGGCCGACGTCCCGCTTGTGCGCGAGGCCGCGGCTCGCGCGAACGCTCGCGGCGACCGCCGCGGCGTTCACGACGCCCGGCGCAGCGTCGGCACGCGCGCGAACGTCTCCTCGAAGCACGGCGCGTACGCTTCGAGCGTGGCCTCCATCAGCAGATGCGGCACGCCGGCGACGATCGCGTCGCCGATCGCGGTCCACGCGAGGCGCTCGAAGAGCGCGCGATTGCGCGGCTGGACGGTCGCGAGGAAGCGCGCGGCGCCGCGCGCGCGCGCCGTGCCGACCGCGCCGCGGATCAGCGCGGCGCCGAGCGTCGCGACGCGCCGGTACTCGGACGCGACCGCCAGCCGCGAGCCGAGCCACCGGTGCGGTGCCGACTCGTGGATGCGCACGGTTCCGACCACGCGATCGGGCATCCCCATGACGTGCGCGATTGCGACGAGCACCTTGGCGACGTCGTCGACGTCGTCGACGTCGTCACCGTCGAAGAGCCGCTGCTCGCGGCAGAAGACGTCGCGCCGGAGCGTGCGCGCGCCGGCGATCTCCCACGCCGCCGTCGCGTGCTTGAGGACGAACTCGCTCGAGACGAAGCGGCCCGTCATCCGCCGTAGACGGCCGCGAGCGACGAGCACGCGTTGCAGCGCGCGCAGCCGGCCTTCACGTCGACGGCGAACAGGCGGGCGCCCGCGAGCATCGCTCCGAGCGGCTCGAGCACCGAGCGCATGAACGCCGCGGACGGCGCCGCGTGGTCGGCGAGCGGCGTCCCCGCGATCGGGACGAACGGCACGACGAACGGATAAACGCCGAGCGCGATCAGACGCCGGCTCGCGGCCAGCAGCGACTCGGCGGAATCGCCGAGCCCGGCGATGAGGTACGTGCTGACCTGGCCGCGACCGAACACGCGGACCGCGGCTGCGGCCCTCGGCGAGCGACTGACCGATCGCGCAGAACTGGCACGCGGTCGCGCGCACCGAGTAGCGGACGCATGACTGCAGGACCGTCGTCGCGAGCACGTCGCGGCCGTGCAGCGTCGCGAGCTTCCAATACGCGATGCCGTCGAAGGTCTGCAGGTTGTAGAAGCGCGGCTTCGCGACGAAGGCGATCGTCGCGACTGCGACCCCGTCGCGTTCGAGGATCGTCGTGCCGTCCGCGTTCGGCGGTGCGGCGCGGAACGGCGAGAACCGCGCGTGACCGGTGAGCACGGGCACCATGATCGTCGTCCCATCGAGCACGACGGCCTTGTGATCCGAGGGACCCGCGCCACCGCGACGGCTCGCGATCCCGACATCGGGATCACCCAGCCGCAGGCCGAGCGACTGCAGCTCCGTTACGATCTCGCGACGCGAGGGCGGATGGGGGCGGAGAGAACCGGTCGTCATCGCTGTTCCTCGGCGGCAGGGCGTCGGGAGACGGGCCGGGCGCGCGATGCAGCGGCGGACGCTGCTCGCTCGCGAGCTCGAGCCGGAAGAGATCGGGGCGCGCGTAGTGGCCGACGGAATCGAGCATCCGCTTGCGCTTGACGATGAGCGAGAGATCGAGGTCGGCGACGACGAGCCCCTCACCTTCCGTCAGCGGCGTTCCCAGGAGCGAGCCCTCGGGTGATGCGACGGCACTGAAGCATCCGCCGCGCAGCGCGCCGCGCAATGCCGGGTCGGGCGAGATCTGCTCGATCTGCGACTCGTCGAGCCAGCCCGTCGCGTTGACGACGAAGCAGCCGGACTCGAGCGCGTGATGGCGGATCGTCACCTCCATCTGCTCCGCGAAAATCGGCCCAACCATCGAGCCAGGGAACTGGCTGCAGTGGATCGCTTCATGCTGCGCCATCAGCGCGTAGCGTGCGAGCGGATTGTAATGCTCCCAGCACGCGAGCGCGCCGAGGCGGCCGACCGCCGTCTCGACGACGGTGAGGCCGCTACCATCGCCCTGGCCCCAAACCATGCGCTCGTGGAACGTCGGGGTGAGCTTGCGCCGGCGCAACACGATCCGGCCGTCGGCATCGAAGACGAGCTGCGTGTTGTAGAGCGAGCCGTGATCGCGTTCGGTCACGCCGAGCACAACGACCATCCCGTGCTCGCGGGCAGCCGCGGCGATCGCGTCCGTCGCCGGGCTCGGGATCGTGACGGCCTCCTCGTAGAGCCGCATGTGCTCGGCGCCCATCTTCACGGGCGGGAGCACGAACGAGAAATACGGATAATACGGCACGATCGTCTCCGGGAAGACGACGAGCTCGACGCCGCGGCCCGCCGCGTCGTCGATCGTGCGGCGGACTTTTTCGATCGTCCCCTCGCGCGAATGGAGCACGGGCGAGATCTGTGCGGCGGCGACGCGAACGCTACGCGCCACGATCGCCTACATCGTCCAGGTGTTGAGGATGAAGGCGTTCTCGTTGCGATGGATGAGCGTGAGATCGAGCACGTCGAGCGGCGAGATCGGCACGATGCCCTCGACGAGCGACGCTTCGCCGTGACCGTAGAGCGCCTGCAGCGCGAAGCGGCACGCGTAGACCTTGCCGCCCTCGCTCATGAACTTCACGAGCTGATTGTTCATCGCCATATGACCCGGAAACGCCTCGTCACCGAGCGTCGGGAAGCCGCGCTGCACGCCGAGCGTCACGCCCGGGCCATAGAGCAGCACCGAGGTCTCGAAACCCTTGCGCAGCAGCCGTGTCGCCTGCAAGAGGTTCACGAGCCCGATCGAGTCCTCGAACGCCACCGTGTGAAAGGTGACGAGCGCCTTCTCGCCTGGCTTGGCTTTGACGTCTTCGAAGACTTTCTGCTCGTAATCAACGAGCACGTCACCCTTGACGTGCTTCGGCTTGGCAACAGTCGGCATGGGCCATTCTCGCCCACGCACCATCTCTTTCGTTTCGTCTATCTGCGAGCGATGCGCGGGAGCGGTGCGTCAGATGTCCAGCGTCCGCGCTCCGCTCGCGTTCATTGGCCATCCGGCTCGCGTCGGCGACGGCGCTCGCGAAGATCGCCGGCGCTTCCTGCGTCACGTCGTGCCGACGTTCGGAGGTTCGCACGTCATCCGGATGAGAAACGGCTCAGGCATAGCCTGAACGTTTCAGGCGGCCCGGTCCATTTTGGGGTTGGTTACCGTTTGGATGCTTTTTTGCGCGCCATCGTGCGCTCGCCGTTCGGGCAGCGGTCGCGATAGGACCGGTGATGATGTTTTCACCGGGCGATGAAGCGGCGGCACGACCGACCGTGCTCCGCTTCCTGGCAAGCGACGGGCTAGCGCTCGCCCTTGAAACGCGCGGCGTCGGCTCGCGCCGGGTGCTCTTCGCGCACGGCTTCGGCCACGCGCGCGGCCTCTTCGAGGACGTGGCGGCCGCGCTCGATCCAACGCTCTACACCGTTGGCCGCCTCGACGGCCGGGGGGCCGGACGCTCCGATCGCGCGCAGACGTACGATCTCGCGGCGTTCACGCGCGATCTCGTGACCGCGCTCGAATCGGCGGACGGGCCGACGGATCTCGTCGCGCACGGCCTCGCCGCGCGAGCGGCGCTCGAGGTCGCGAGCCGACCGCCGCGCTGGCTCGCGCGGCTCGTGCTCGTCTGCCCCGTCTTGCGCCTCGACCCGGCCGCGCTCGCGAGCGCGGCGGCGTCCTGCGGCTCGCGCATCGCGATCGCGCGCGAGCTGCGACGGCTCGCGAGCGTCGAGTTACGGCCCGATCTCATCGAACGGCTCGTCGACGAGGCCGTCGGCATCGATCGAGCGGCATCGGCCGCCTGGCTCGCGCTCGGCGACGGGAGCCCGGCGGTCGAGCCCGCGGTTCCGACGCTCGTCGTCACGGGCGCGCACGACCGCTTCGCGCACCCGGGCGACGATCGTGCGAGCGTCGTCGTCGCCGGCGCGCGGGTCGTCGAGCTCGCCGCCGGGCACCTCGTCCCGGTCGAAGTGCCGCGCGAACTCGCGAGCGTGCTCGCGTCTCGAGCCGAGCCGCAACGCGGCGGCTGCGACGGCGTCGCGAGGTAGGCCCTACCCGCGCAACGCGACCCGGTCGGGGTAGATCGGACGATTGACGATCTGCTCGAGCGTCGCGACGTCGGCTCCGAGCGCGAGCCCGCAGAAGCGCTCGAAGGCGTCGCGCTCGGCTTCGGCTTCCTGATAGCGCGCCGTCGCCGTCAAGTCGACCCTCGCCGCCGCCGGTAGGAGCCGCACCGCACGGCCCTCGTCGTCGACCTCGAGCCGCGCGAGACCGGCCTCCTCGAAGATCCGGACGGCGACGCCGATCGTCGCGGCTTCGACGCCGTCGAGGTCGAGCGTCCGGGCGATCTCCTCGGCGCTCGTGCCGATCCGATCGTTCGTCGCGAGGCCGCGCAGCCCGCGGTAGATTTCCCGGAGCGTCGGCAGCGACGGCGCCGTCTTGCCGATGATGTAATCGTTGATGCGCCGGTCGCCCTCGCCGTAGAGCAGATGGATGCGCGCGGGCCCCTCGTCGCGACCCGCCCGGCCCGCCATCTGATTGAAGCCCGTGTAATCGAAGTTCAGATGGTAGAGCACGACGTCGCGGACGTCGGGAAGATCGATGCCCTCGCCGAACGCCGACGTCGCGACGACCACGCGTACGTCGCCCGAGCGGAAGTAGCCCTCGAGCGCGAGCCGAGCCGCGGCATCGACCCCGGCGTGGTAGTAGCCGACGTGCGGTCCGAGCCGCGCGCGCAAGCGGTCGGCGAGCTTCGTCGCCTCGCCGCGCGAATTGCAGTACACGATGGCTTTGCCGTCGCCGACCAGCTCGCGGGCGAGGTACCCGAGCTTGTCGGTCGCGTTGCGCGCGTCGACGAGCGTGAGGTTCGCCCGAACGGTCGGATCGATCGCCCACGCGTCGATGCCGAGTTCCCGGCGAATCGTCCCGAACGTCTCGTCGCTGGCGGTCGCGGTCAGTGCGAGCACGCGGCTCGGCCGCAGGGCCGTGACGAGCTCGCCGAGCGTCGCGTATGCGGCCCGGTGTCGCGACTCGTGCAGGTGGTGCGCCTCGTCGATGACGACGAGGTCCGGCGCGTTGCACGGCCGCAAAAACGCCGCGCGATGGAACGTCGCGAACTCCGGGGTCGCGAGCACGACGTCCCAGTCACCCGACGCGAGCGCGGCGTCGAGCTCGGCGCGCTCGACGGCTTCGATCGAACCGTTGGCACGCAGCACGCGCACGCCGAGCGGTGCGAGACGCCGTCGCATCGCCTCGAACTGGTCGTTCGCGAGCGCGCGCAGCGGATAGAACACGACGGTCTTGCGCCCCGCGCGCAGCGCCGCATCGGCCGCGGGATACTGGAAGCAAAACGACTTGCCGCGGCCCGTGCCGAAGACGGCGAGCGTCGAGCGACCGGCCGCGAGCCGCTCGAGCACGGCGTGCTGCCCCTCGCGCACCGGGCGCTCGCCGATGAGCGCGCGGCGGATCGACGCCCCGAGCTCGGCAGCGTCGATCGGCGGTTCGACACGTTCGCCGTTCTCGACGCCCGCCGCGATGTCGCCCGATGCGACGAGGGGCGCGAGTTTGCGCACGAAGAGGTTTGCGCCGGCGTGGCGCACGCCGCCGCCGGTGACGTCCGTAATCGAGGCGACGTAACGAACCCCGCCATCCATCTGCGGCGCGAGCCGGCGCGCGATCTCGCGCCGCAAATAGCCGAGCTGCACGAGCCCGATCCGGACGGCGATTGCGCTCGGGTCGTGGACGTTCGCGGGATCCCGCACGAGCTCGACGGCCGCGCCCGCGCTCAGACCGCCGAGCACGTCCTGTCGGCCCTCGAAGCTGACGCCGACGACCTTCGTGAAGAACTCGTCGGCGTCGCCGATGGTCGCGAAGCGGTCGCGTTTGAGATAGCGCTCGGCGTTCGCAAAGAGGTCGGCGAGGAACGCGGCGCTCCCGCTCGACGGCTCCGGCGCGTCGTCATCGTCGAAGCGCTCGAGGAGCCGCTCGAAGGCCGCCTCCGAAGCGGTCGGCGGCTTCGGCTTACTCGCGCTTCGTCCCGGCGGGCCGATCGTGCGCCGCGGGCTCCGTCTCGTCCTCGAACGTCAGCCGGATTTCCTCATGGCCGAGCCCGAGATCGCGGTCGTGCACGCCGCTGTTTTGCGCGTCGAGCGGATCGAGCTCGGACTCGTAGCTCTCGTACGGCTCTTCGTCTTCCCCCTCGACGTACGGTGCGTCCTCGGGCTCGACGGCGAGCTGACTCGCGGTGGCGCCCGGGCGTTTCTTGCGATACTTCACGGGGCCGGCCGACCGCGTCGTGATCCGGTCGCGCGTGCGGCGCTCCTTGCGCGCCTGCAGCACGTCGTCGCGCGAGGGTCCCGTCGCGGCCGCGGCATCGCGTGCGCGCGCCTCGGCGACCGTCCGCGGCCGCTCGAGCCCCGTCGGCACGCGGCCGGTTGCGGCGGCGCGATCGAGCTGACGATTGCGCAAGACCGCGACGAGCGGCGCGGAGTAGAAGATCGAATGATAACCGCCCGAGCAGATACCGACGAGCAGCGCGAAGGCGAAGTTCTGCAGACTCGCGCCGCCGAACGCGAGGAGCGCGACGAGCGTGATGACGACGGTCGCGAGCGTGTTGAACGAGCGCGTCATCGTCTGCAGAATCGACGTGTTCACGATCTTCGCGTAGGGCTCGTTGCCCATGAGCTTCACGTTCTCGCGGATCCGGTCGAGAATGACGATCGTGTCCATGACCGAGTAGCCGATGACCGTGAGGACCGCGGCGAGGAACGCGTCGTCCGCGCGCTTGTCGGCGATCGCGTAGATGCCGATCATCATCGCCGCGTCGCGCACGAGCGCGATGACGACGACGAGCCCGAAGATATAATTCCAGCCGAACCGGAACGCGATGAAGAGGAACTGGATGACGATCGCGACGACGAGCGCCTCGCCCGCCTTGACGAGATACTCGCGGCCGAGGGAGGGCCCGACGGCCTCGATCTGCGACTCCTTGCGATCGACCGTCGCGACGGTGCCGAGCGCGTTCCAGATCTTGGCGGTGTCGTTGCCGAAGTCGGTCTGCGTCTCGACGGAGTAGCGCTCGCCCGGCACGCTATCGCCCGCCTTCGCGAGCGTGCTGACGCGCGCATCACGCACGCCGAGCGGCTCGAGCGCGCGCGCGACCGCCGCCGGCGTCACGGGCTTCGCGTACTTCACGGTCACGTTGGTGCCGCCCGTGAACGAGAGCCCGAGCCGCAATGCGTGCGAGGGCTGGAATCCGCCGCCCGGCGCGTGCGTGGCGTGCCAGACGAGCGCGAGGATGCCCGCGAAGATGATCGCGTACGAGATCGCCGAGACGGTCTTGAACCACCCGACGACGTTCCAATTGAGACGGCGAAAGAACATCGGCTACGCCCCGTAGGCTTTCGGATTCTCGACGAGGTCGTTGTTCACGGCGAGATCGACGAGGTAGCGCGTCACGAACGTCGCCGTGAACAGCGAGAACGCGGTGCCCCAGAACAGCGTGTATGCGAAGCCCTTCACGGTGCCGGTCCCGAACAGAAAGAGCACGCCCGCGCCGACGATGGTCGTGAAGTGACTGTCGAAGACGGCCGAGAACGCGCGCTTGAAGCCGATCGACACCGCCGACCGCAGCGTCTTGCCCGCCCAGATCTCCTCCTTGAGCCGCTCGAAGATCAGCACGTTCGCGTCGACCGCCATGCCGACGGAGAGCACGAAGCCCGCGATGCCCGGCAGCGTCAGCACGGCGTGCACGCCCGCGAACAGCGCGAGCAGCAACAGCACGTAAACGGCGAGCGCCAGATCGGCGAGGAGCCCGGGGAGCCGGTAGATCACGAGCATGAAGACGAGCACGAGGCCGAGCCCCGCGAGCGCGGCCCAGAGCGACTTCGTCAGATCGAGCTGGCCGAGCGACGGGCCGACCGTATCGTTCTCGATCACCTTGACCGGGACGGGCAGCGCGCCCGCGTTGAGGTCGTTCGCGATGCGAATCGTGTCGTCTTCGGAGAACTGGCCCGTGATCTGGCCCGAGTCCGTGATGACGCCCTGGATGGTCGCCGCCGAGACGAACTTCTTATCGAGGAAGATCGCGAGCAGCTTGCCGAGATTGTCGTGCGTGAGCCGCCCGAACTTCTGCGGATCTTTCGTCTGGAAGTCGATCTGCCAGCCGCCGCCGCTCTGATCGGGCGCCGACTGCGCCGCCTTGAGATCGGCACCCGAATACACGATCGGGCCGCTGGCCGCGTAGGCACCGCTGTCGGCGTATTTCTTGTCGGCGGTCGCGTGCGCTTCGACGGCGGGCGGCATGATCTTGAAATCCAGCTTCGCAACGTCCTTGAGCGTCCGAACCGCTTCGTCGGGGTTCTTGACGTTGGGCAACTCCACAAGAATTCGATCGGAGCCGACCGACGTGATCTGCGGCTCGGCGACGCCGAGGCCGTTGATGCGCGCATCGATGACCTGCTGCACCTGGCCCTGGATCTCGGGCGTGATCTTCGGAACCTCAGCGCTCGGTTCGAGCTGGAGCAGCACGCTCACGCCGCCCTGCAGATCGAGCCCGAGCCGGACCTTCTTCTGAATCGGCAGCACCAGGTACAGGCTATACGCGATGATGGCGATGAGGAACGCCCCGACGACCCAGGGTTTGTAGCGGTACCACATATGGACGAACAGACCCCGAGGGAGCTGGAGAACCCGGGTAGTGTAGCAAGGTGTCTCCGCGGCGTCAAACTAAGATCGGTCGGTGGAAGCGCGGTCGATCGACTCGGAGCTGATTCAATCGCGCTATCGCCTGACGCGTCAGCGCGTCGCCGTCCTCGGCGCCATCCGCGAGGGGGCCCATCAGTCCGCCGAAGACATCTTCGCGCGCGTCCGCGCCGAATTGCCCGGGATCAGTCTCGGGACGGTGTATCGCACGCTCGACATCCTGCGTGAGCTCGGGCTCGTGACCGTCTTCTCGTTCCCGGGGAGCGCCGCGCGCTATGAGCGCGGGAGCGACGATCATCACCACATCGTCTGCTCCGACTGCAAGACGATCCTCGACATTCGCACGGACCGCCTCGGCACAATCGCCGCCGACCTTGCGAACGACGCCGGCTACGCCGAAATCGGCTACGCGCTTACGATCGTCGGCCGTTGCCGGGAGTGCCGCGCCGCTCGCTGAGGCCGTTCCGCAGACTGATCGCCGCGCGAGGCGTCAAAGCGATAGGCGGGTACGCCGAGACGCTCGAGAACTCGGTCGGCGGATCGCTCACGGGGCGGCTGCGAGCGCTCGGGCCGGCCGCTCGATGACGAGCGCAGGCCGCAGCTCGAGCTCGGGCGGCAGCTCGCCGTAGGCGAAGACGTCGAGCCGTATGCCGAAGCGGCCGAGGAACGCCGCGAGCGCCGGCCGCAGCGGCGCCGTGCAGACGAGCGCGGCGCGGGAGCGCGCGACGCGCGCCATGTACGCCTCGACGGTCGAGCGGACGTGCATCGCCGTCTCGGCGTGCGGGGCGAGCGTGCCGTCGACGAGCCACGCCTGGAGTTCGGCCTCGAAGGTCGGCTCGACGATGAGCGGCTCGAGCGCGGGCAGCTCGCGACGGCGGATAAGTCCCGGCACGACCGCGCGCCGGACGAGCTCGACGAGCTCGCGCGGATCGCGCGTCGTGGCCGAGCCGTCGACGAGCGCGCCGAGGATCGCGACGGGATCGCGCGGCCAGACCCGCTCGCGCAGCAGCGCTTCGAAGACGCGGCCGACCGTGCCGAGCGGTAGCGCGTCGGTCCCGACCTCCTTCACAAGCGACGGCACCGACGCGCGCAGATGCTCGAGGAGCGTGTGGAGCTCCTGGCGGCCGAGGAGCTCATGCGCATGCGCGCGCGCGAGCTCCGCGAGGTGCGAGCCGACGATCGAGATCGGGTCGAAAACGAGCGCGCCCGCCGCGAGCGCCGCGTCGCGGCCCGCCTCCGGCAGCCACGTCGCGTCCATGCCGTACACGGGCTCGCGCACGCGTTCGCCGCCGAGCCGATCGAGCACGGCGCCCTCCGCGACCGCGAGCACGCCGTCGAGCCGCAGCCGGCCCTCGCCGACGAGCGCGTCGCGCACGCGAATGGCGTACGTGCCGGGATCGCGGGCGAGATCGTCGCGCAGCCGCACGCCGGGCAGCACGATGCCGAGATCGCCGGCGAGCGCACGGCGGACCTCGCCGATGCGGTCGAGCAGCGCATCGGCGAACGGTCCGAGCAGCGCCCCGAGCTCGAGCCCGACGTCGATCGAGATCGCGTCGACGCCGACGAGCGAGAGCGCCATCTCCGGCCGGCGGATCGCGGTGCGCCGCTCGGCCGCCCGCGCCGCCTCGAGCTGCGCGCGCCCGGCGAGGCGACGCCGATGCGCCCACTGCGCGGCGCCGACGAGCGAAATCCCGATCGCGAAGAACAGCAGGTGCGGCAGCGCCGGCACGAACGCGAGGACGCAGGCGAAGGCGCCCGCGGCGCGCAGCACGTCGGGCCGCTCGAGCACCTGATGCGCGATGTCGGCGCCGAGCGACCCGCCGCCCGCGACGCGCGTGACCATAAGCCCCATCGAGGTCGAGAGCAGGAACGCGGGCAGCGTCGTGACGAGCGCGTTACCGATCGTGAGCAGCGCGAACGTCCCGAGCGCGTCGACCGGGCCCATCCCATGATAGGCGACGCCGACGACGACACCGCCGACGAGGTTGAGCCCGACGATCACGAGCGCCGCGATCGCGTCGCCCTTGACGAACTTACCGGCGCCGTCCATCGCGCCGTAGAAATCGGCTTCGCGCTGCACGTTCGCGCGTTTGCGGCGCGCGCTCTCGGCATCGAGCAGCCCCGCATGCAGCTCGGCGTCGATCGCCATCTGCTTGCCGGGCATCGCGTCGAGCGTGAAGCGAGCCGCGACCTCGGCGACGCGGCTCGCGCCCGACGCGATGACGATAAACTGAATCGTAATTAAGATTGCGAAGACGATGAGCCCGACGACGAGATTACCGTGCACGACGAGCTCGCCGAACGCCGGGATGATCGCTCCGACGCCGCCCGGGACGTGGCCCTGCGTGAGGATGAGTCGCGTCGCGGAGACGTCGAGCGAGAGCCGGAAGAGCGTCGCGATGAGCAGCGCCGGCGCGAAGGCGGCGAACTCGAGCGGATCGCCGAGCGTGATCGCGAGCAGCAAGACGATGCCCGAGCCCATGATGTTGAAGGCGAGCAGCGCGTCGAGCACCACGGGCGGCAGCGGGACGACGAGGATGCCGACGATGCCGAGCACGATCGCGGCGAAGCATAGGTGAACCAGCCGTCTTTCATTTAGCGCCGAACCTCCCGAGCGAGCGAGGCGACGATCGCCGCGAGCGCACCGTAGAACTCGGGTGGCGCGTCGTCGCCGACATCGACGATCGCGAGCAGCGCGCGCGCGAGCGGCACGTTCTCGACGATCGGGACGCCCGCGTCGCGCGCAATGCGGCGCACTTCGATCGCGCCGTCGTCGATCGCGCGCACGAGCACGCGCGGCACGGCGATATCCGGCGGATCGTACGCGAAGGCGATCGCGACGTGCGTGGGATTAACGACGACGAAGGCGGCCTCGCGGACCTTCGCGACCGAGCTGCGCAGGAGCCCGCGGTGCGCCGCGCGGCGCCGGCCGCGAACGTGCGGATCGCCCTCGTTCTGCTTGTGCTCGCGTTTGATTTCGTCGTACGTCATGCGCAACCGCTGCTGGCGCTTCTTGCGCTCGAGCAACACATCGGCGATTCCGAAGACGCCGGCGACGCCGACCGCGCTCGCGACCGCGGCGCCGAGCGCGTGACGCACGAGCGCGGCGAGCGAGACGGGCGCGCCGAGCGTCGCGAGCGCGCCGAAGGCGTCGCGGACCACGGGCACGAGCGTCGCGCCGACCGCGCCCGCGACGACCGCCGCCTTGAGCGCGCCGATCGCGGTATCCTTACCGACCATCTTCTTGAGGCCGGCCGCGGGCGAGAGCTTGTCGAGCTTGAGCTTGAGCGGGACGAGCGTGAAGCGCAGCGTCTGACCGTACGCGGCACCGATGGACCCGAGGATGCCGCAGACGAGCACGGCGAGCGCGACACCCGCGAGCGTCGCGTACGCCCCGGCGGCGCTCGTGCCGCGCGTGGCGTCGCGTAGCGCGCTCGTCGCGGCCGAGGCGCCGAACGGCAGGGCGGCGGCCAGGCCGAGGGACGCGGCTGCGAGCGCGGCCACGGCGCCCACGTCCTGCGACCGCGCGACGTCGCCCTCGCGTGCGGCGCGCGCGAGGCGCGCGGCGGTCGGCTCGAACGGTTTCTCGGCCACGCTAACGCCCGCCGTGCAGCGGTGCGAGATCGAACCACGGCCGCCCCGCCGCCGCGAAGCCAAGCGGCAGCGCCGCGATGGTCGCCGCGAGTCCGAGCGCGAAGATCACCGGGAAGGCGAGCGAGAACGTCGCGAAGCGCGGCACGAGCCGCGCGACGATCGCGAGGGCGCACTGGCCGACGAGCACGAGCGCGAGCGCGGGGCCCGCGACGAAGAGCGCCGCGAGCGCGAGCGTCTGCGGCAGCGCGACGGCATACGTTTGCAGCCCCGATCGCGAGACGAGCGTCCCGGGCGGCAGCATCCGGAACGTATCGGCGAACGCCGCGAGCGCGATCCGGTCGCCGCCGAGCACGAAGAAGCCCGTTACGAACGCGAGCGACCACAGCCGGCCGAAGCCGGCACCCGCCGAGACGTCGGCGCTCGGGACGCTCGCGCGGATACCGAGCGCATCGTCGAGCGCGCGGCCGCCCGCGTAGGCGCCGTCGTACAACATCGAGGCGCCGATGCCGATCGCCGCGCCAACGAGCGCCTCGCTCGCGAGCGCCGCGACGAGCGGCCCCGCGTGGCCGGCTGCGCCGCCCGCGAAGCGCGGCGCGAGCCCGTAGGCGAGGACGGCTGCGAAGCCCGCGCGCAGCGGCGGCGGGACGGCGGGATGAGAGAAGCCGGGCGCTCGCGCGACGAACCCCGCGCAGCGCGCGAAGACGAGCAAATCGCCGTCCGGGAGCGGCACCGGGGTCACGGGCCGTGCACGATCGCCGGGACGGCCGCGATCGCGTTCGTGAAGAGTCGCGCGCACAGCCCGAGTCCGAACCAGCCGAACGCCGCGACCATCGCGCCGACCGCGAGCATCTTCGGGAGCAGGGTGAGAGTCTGCTCCTGCACCTGCGTCGCCGCCTGCAGCACCGCGACCAGCGTCCCGACGCACGTCGCGACGACGACGACGGGGAAGCAGAGCACCGCGGCCACGATCAGCGCTTCGCGTACGATCCCGGCGAGAACGTCCATGGCGCCGACGCTACGGCACCGATGTTACGGAACGACGACCGCGGTGCTACAGGGTCGGGGCGGCGCTCGGCTCGGACGTGGGCGCCGGCACGATGGGCGCATCGCGCGCGAGCTCCGTCTCGATCGGCTGCGCGGGATCGACGTGGACGTCGGAGCCGCGGATCAGCATCGACGCGAGGCCGACGTACGGCACGAAGCCGAGCACACCCGAGGCGACCTTTCGGTTCCGACCGTTGATCTGGATACGCTGGTCGTCGAAACGCACGTCGCGCCCGTCGACCGCCGCCACGTCGTCGAGCCGGAACGTCAGGTCGCCCTCGTGCCCTGCGATCCCGCGTGGCCGGAGAGATAGACGGTGCCGTGCCCGACGGCGCCGCGCGCGACCACCTCGCGCCCCGCGACCCCAACCGGATCGAGCATCGCGAACGTAAACGGCGCACCCGTTCGCGTGCTCGCCGACGAGACGGGCGCGAGAACGTGGAAGCGCAACCGCGCGTGCGCCGGGACGACGTTCGGCCCGGGAGAAACGACGGGCGGCGGCTCCGTCGCCGCCTCGGTCGCCGTTCTCTGCGCGAGTGCGGGGACGACCGGTCCCGCGAACGCGATTGCGACGAACGCAAACGCCACGGTGGTCGAGAGGCTACGGGCGTTCCTCACGGCGTGCGATCCATCATCTCGTGAGTATCGGCAGCCCGGCTACCGGACTTCAGCGCGTCACGATTGCGTCGTGGCCGGCTCGAGCGCGAGGACGCCGCCGGCGTGCAGCGCCGAGACGACCGCGCGCGTCGCGGTCGACTTATTGAGCGTGTAGAAGTGGAGCCCGGGGGCGCCGCGCGCGAGCAGCTCGCTGCACTGCAGCGCGCAGAACGCGACGCCGAGCTCGACGACGGCTTCGGGCTCGTCGCGGCGCGCCTCGAGCTCGTCGTGCAGCCGAGCCGGCATCGTCCCGCCGTTCATCGTGAGCATGCGCGCGACGCTTTCGACGTTGCCGATCGGCATGATGCCCGGGACGATCGGCACGGCGATGCCGGCCGCGCGCGCGCGGTCGACGTAGCGAAAATAAGCGTCGTTATCGAAGCCGAACTGCGTTACGAGGAACGACGCGCCGCGCGCGACCTTCTCGGCCGCGACCGCGATGTCGCTCTCGTCGCTCGGTGCTTCGGGATGGCGCTCGGGATACGCACCCGCGCCGATCGAGAAATCGTACTCACTCGCGAGCATCGCGATGAGCTCGCTTGCGTACCGGAAGCCGCCGGGTGTCGCTTCGAAGGCGCCCGAGCCGCGCGGCGGGTCGCCGCGTAGCGCCATCACGTTCTCGACGCCTGCGCTCGCGAGATCGTCGAAGAGCTCCCGCAGCTCGTCGCGCGTATGATCGACGCACGTCACGTGCGCCATGGCCGTGATCCCGAGCTCGCGGTCGATGCGCTTGACGACTTCGAGCGTTCGCGCGCGCGTCGAGCCGCCGGCGCCGTACGTCACCGAGACGAACGACGGATCGAAGCCGCGCAGCGAGCGAACGACCGCGAGCAGTTTTTCGACGCCCTCGTCCGTCTGGGGCGGAAAGAATTCGAACGAGATACTCGGCCGGTCCGCCGAGCGTAGCGCCTCACCGATGCGCATCGCTAGCCGATCCTCCCGCAGGCGACGACGTCGTCGCGCATTCGCGAAATCCGCACGATGACGACGCCGCCGCCCGAGAGCAGCTCGCGGCGCGCGACGTCGAGGCGCGAATCGGACACGCCGTTGAGGACGAGCGAGAGCACGTAGCGCGCTTCGGGTGCGAACTTCGCGCACGTGCCGGCGTGGATCTCGGCCGGCTGGAGGACGCCCGGCGGCTGATGCCTGACACGCAGATGCACGATCGTCCCGAAGTCGCGCGCCGGCCCGACGACGATCGTGCCGCGTTCCGCCGAGTGTCCGACGGGCGCGAGCACGGATGCGACGCCGGCAGCATCCGCCGCCCGCGCCGATGCCGCCGGCGCGACGAGCGCGCCCGCAAGGGCGCAGGCGGCGGCCAGCGGGCGGAGACGGAGCGACGACCGGACTCGCATCGCTCGCACTTCGCGCCGCCCGAGCCGCCTCCCCGGCCCACGCGATCAGCGAAAGCTCGAAACGACTCCCCCGCAAACGAGCGCCCAGCCGTCGACCATCACGAAGAGCAGCAGCTTGCAGGGCAGCGAGACGATCGGCGGACTGAGCATGAACATCCCGAGGCCCATGAGGATCGACGCGACGGCGAGATCGATCGCGACGAACGGCAGATAGAGCGCGAACCCGATCGCGAAGGCGCTCCGCAGCTCGCCGACCACGAACGCGGGAACGAGAACCGTCGGCGGCGCCTGCGCGGGACTCGCGGTGTGCTCGCGACCGATGCGTGTGAAGAGCGCGATGTCGGCCGCGTGCGTCTGGCGGAGCATGAACGCGCGGAGCGGGGCGAACGAACGCTCGAGCATGACGGGCTGCGAGATCGCGCCGCGCGCGTATGGTTCGACCGCGTCGTGGGAGATGCGGTCGATCGTCGGCGACATGACGACGAACGTCAGAATAAGCGCGAGCCCCGTGAGCACGGCGTTGGGCGGCAGCGAGCTCGCGCCGATCGCCGAGCGCACGAGCGAGAGCACGACGACGATGCGCACGAACGACGTGGTCATCACGAGCACGAACGGTGCGAGCGCGATGAGCGCGAGCGCCGCAATAAGGTCGAGCGGCATGCCCGGCCGCGGGCCATGTTGCGCGAGCGTCGCGAGCGGGATCACGCGCCGGACCCGCGCTGGCCCCGGCGCGCCACGACTTCGACGACGCGGACGCCATAGCGATCGTCGACTGCGACGACCTCTCCGCGCGCGACCAGCCGATCGTTCACCAGGACGTCGATCGGCGCGCTCGCGAGCCGGTCGAGCTCGACGATCGAGCCCTCACCGAGTGCGAGGACCTCGCTGACGCGCATCGTGCAGCGCCCGAGCTCGGCGCTGACGCCGAGCGAGACATTCATGAGCAGGTCGAGATTGCGGCCGTCGTTCACGGGCGAGCTCCTCAGGTACCGAGCAGAAAGGTCGCACGGCCGCCGCGCGCGCCGCAGGTTCCGCGCGCGAAGCAGACGTCGCCGAAGGTCAAGCGCCCGGCGTCGCCGAGCGCCGTCTCGAGGGCGACCGTGGCGCCCGGCGCAAGGCGGGAAAACGCGGGGACCGCGAGCGTGCCGCGCGCAAACTCGACCGTGCCGCGCAGCTCCACGTCGCCGAGCTCCGCGATCGTGATGGGATCGGTCACGACTTCCGGCGGATCGAGCGAGAGCGCGAAGCCGATCGCGATCCGGAGCGTTCCAGTCGTGCGGATCTCGAAATAGCTCGCGAGGTCGCACGCGGCACGTTCCGGCGACTCGCGGACGACGGGACCGAGCGTGCCGCACAGCACGTTGCAGAGCGGAACGAGCCCGCTCGCGATCCGCTCGAACGTCGCGCGCTCGATCTCGGAGAGCGCCTGCCGCTCGTCGCGCTCGGGCTCACCGAACGCGAGCCCCGCGAGCCGCCGCGCGTCGGCGGGCCGGACGATGACGAAGCCGTCGCAGATGCGCCCGCGCACGCGCCAGACCGTCGCGCCGTCGACGAGCAGCCGGCGCTCGGCCGAGCCCGGGATCGCGGGCTCGACGAGCTCGACGTCCACCGGCGCCCCGAGGAGCCGACCGAGCTCTTCGCGGACGCCGTTGGCGACGACGCACGCGGCGGAGAGCGGCAGCGTCGAGCGCGGCGTGAAGCGCGGCTCGCGCACGACGCGACCGTCGGGGAGCGACCGCGGCGATCCGAAGCCGAGCGTCGCGATCACTTGACGAGATCCATCGTCGTCTTCTCAGCGGAACTCTTGCCATGATGCGCCGAGCGAATCGCCTCGTACTGATCGTAGGCTTCCTTGAGCTTCTCGAGCCCGAGCATCATGTCGACGCGGCCGAGGTCGCGTCGATGCGTGGTCAGCGCGCCGAACGCGCCGTCGCCCGGGACGCCGTAGCTCGCCGCGGCACCGGAGCCCGGCCGCACCCGGTCGCCGTCGATGCGCACGAGCGGCGTTGCGGCCGGGAAGCGAGCGAGCGCGAGGCGCCCAATCGTGACGCGTTCGGTCCGCCGCGAGCCGCTGCGCGGCTCGACGGTCTCCCGTTCATATGACACGCTGCCGTCCGCGTCGACGCGCGTGCCGCGCGCGCGGCCGAGCGCCGCGTCGTAGGGATCGACCCGCATCGGCACGAGCCGCGTGCGATCGGCGAGCCCGAACCCGAGCACGGGCTTGCCGTCGATCGACCGCAGCTCGCCGTTCTCGACGTGGAGGCCGCCGTCACGCGTGTACGCCGGCCCGTCGTTCTCGCCAACCACGAGGTAGGCGTCGTCCGGCGTCGCGACCCCGAGGGGATCGGCATTCGAGACGCCGCGCGGCGCGGTCGCGACGTCGAAGTTCTTCGGCGTGTAGCCCGGCCTGTAGGCGTTTCGGACGTCGTCGGCACGGCTCGCGATCCGGTCGAAGGCATCGGCGGTCGCGGGATCGATCATGCGCGCACCTCGTCGACCGCGCGGACCGTCGCTTCGACGCGGTCGCCGCCGGCGCGCAGGTGAGCGTCGGCGTGGGCGAGCGCCCGCGAAACGGTCGCGACGTCGCCCGGCGCGCAGAGCGCGACGACGTGCAACGTGTTGCGCTCGCGGCGCAGGACGAGCTGGACGCGCGCGCCGTCGAGCCCGACGACGAACGACGTCTGATACGTCGGATAGCTGCGCGCGCTCGCGGCCCTGCTCGCCGCCGTCGCGGACCTCGCGGCGCGCGCGCGCTCGACGGCGGGCGCGCGCTCGGCGAGCGGCGGGAGGGTCGTTCGGCGCTCGGCAGGCACTTCGCGCCGTGCGATCGGGCCGGCCGACACCGAAGGCGGCGTGGCGCCCCACGCGGGGAGCCGCTCCGGTCCGCTCGGCGTGGCGACGGCGGCGAAGGCACGGGGCGGCGCCGCGCGCGTCGCAGCCGGATCGGCGATCCCGAGCGCCGCGAGCCACGCCTTCGAGAGCGAACGGCGGTCAACGTACGGCAGACGGGTGCGCAGGACGGAGATGGACTTCGAATCGGCGATCACGTGCTCGGCACTCCTCAGACGGTGTGCGGCAAGCGTAGCGGCGCACGCGAGCCGGAAGGTGGCCGCGGTGTTGCCGGGCCATGACCTGCGCCTCAGACGCCGAGCGAGCCGGCGAGGGCGTGCAGCGCCGCGAGCGTCGCCTCCGGCGCGGCGCTGCCGCGCTGGCGCAGGAACGCATCGAGGGCGAACTCGGCGTCGACCGCGCGCCGCAGCGCGCCGTCGATCGCGGCCAGCCCGACGTCGCGGGCGTCGCGCGTGCGCTCGAGTAGCGCGAGCGCCTCGCGCAGGCTCGCCGCCTCGACCGCGTGCGCGGCGGAGACGACGTTCTGCGCGGTGCGGCTCGCGCTCGCGAGCACGTCGATCGCGGGGAAGCGACCGGCGCGAGCGAGGTCGGACGAGAGCGCCACGTGACCGTCGAGCAGCGACCGGGCCGCGTCGGAGAGCGGCTCGCGTTCGTCGGAGCCGTCCGAGAGAACCGTCGCGAGCAGCGTCACCGAGCCGCGCGCGGCGGTGCCCGCCCGCTCGAGGAATCTCGCAAGATCGGCCCAGACCGACGGCGGGTAGCCGCCGCGGCCGACCGGCTCGCCGATGGCCACGCGCTGCTCACGCAGGGCTGCGGCGTAGCGTGCGAGGCTGTCGACGACCAGGAGCACGTGCAGCCCGCGCTCGCGCAGCGCGCATGCCTGCGCCATCGCAGCCTCTGCGGCGCGGGCGCGTTCGGCGGCGCTCCGATCGCTCGTCGCGCACACGATCGTCGTGCGCGCGTCGACGCGGCCCGCCCAGGTCTGCGCCTCGCGGCCGCGCTCGCCGACGAGCGCCAGCACGACGGCGTCGGCGCGCGCACCGGAAACGATCGTCTCGAGGAGCGTCGTCTTTCCGGCGCCGGGTGCCCCGAAGAAGCCGACGCGCGCGCCGCGGCCGATCGTAAGCGGGCCGTCGATCGCGGGCACGCCCGTCCAGAACGGCTCGGTGATCGGTTGCCGATCGACGGGATCCGGCGCGAGCCCCGCCCCGATGGGTCGGCGCGCGCCCGCGAGCGACGCGCCCGCGTCGAGCGCCGCGCCCCCCGCGTCGACGACGCGACCGAGGCACGCGAAGCCGAGCGGGAACGCGAGGGCGGCGGGATCGATGACGACGCGATCGCCGACGGCGATCCCGGCGAGGGACCCGAACGGCACGACCGTCGCGCGGTCTCGGTCCACCGCCGCGACGGTTCCGCACACGCGGGGCGGCCGGCCGACGCGCACCCCGTCGCCGATCCGAGCACCCGGGACGGTCGCCACGAGCGTCTCACCGATCGTGCGGACGACCCAGCCGGCCCCGCGCGCCGCGATCACGGCCGCATGGAACGTTCGACGGCCCCGTCGAGCCGCATGAGGAACGACGATTCGACGACGCCGTCGCGCACGTCGATCGCGAGGTCGCCCGGCCCGAGCGAGGGATCGATGCGGATCGCGAGCGGCGCGCGGATGCGGTCGGCGTCCGCCGGCGACACGGCGAGCGCGATCGGATCGAAGTCGTCGAAGCGCGCGAGCAGGGCGGCCGCGATCGCCTCGCAATCGGCGGGCGCGAGCGCGAGCTCGCGGCCGAGGACTTCGACCGCGAGCGCGTCGAGGAGGCGTCGTGTCGTTCGCTCGTAGGCCTCGATCGTCGCGAGCCGCAGCAGAACGAGCTCCTGGGTGAACGTCGCTTGCGCATGGGTCTGCCCGGCATCGGCCTGGCTTGCGGCGGACGCGAGCGCTGCCTCGGCGATGAGCTCGAGCTCGGGTGCCGTCGGCGGGCCGTAGGTGATGGTCGGCGGCGCGGCCTGCGCGACGTCACGTGCACCGAGCACGAAGTTCGCGAGCGGGACGAAGCCCTCAGCCACGGCGCAGCACCGTCTCGTAATCGGGCATCGCCGGAGCCGTGCCGCGCGCCATGCGGCGGACGATCGCCGCGCGCTCCTCGGGTGAGTACATCTCGAGCACGGCAGTCGCGGTCGCCGCGGGCAGGGCGCTGATGATCGCAGCGGCGGTGTGCGGCGGCTCCTTGGCGAGCGCGCCCCGGACGCGATCGGGCGGGAACGCCGCGACGGCGCGACTCGTCCGGGACGCCGCGATGCGCGACACGACCGTCTCGCCGAAGACGGCCGCCGGCCGAGCTGCGAAGCGGATCCCGAGGACGACGGCGCAGGCGAGTATCGCCGCAGGCGCGAGGCTCGTCGCGAGGCCGAGCCAGCCGGCGCCAGCCGACGGCATACGCGCGACCGGATGCGGGAACGCCATCGTCTCGATCGAGACGGTATCGCCGCGCGCCGGCACGAGGCCGAGGGTCGCGATCGCGAGCGCCTCGATCTTCTTCGCGTCGCCCGCATGCGCGGCATCGAGCGCGATTCCGACCGAGATCCGTTCGATGCGTCCCGCGGGCGTCTCGATCTTCTCGTCGTCGACCTCGCTGCCGCGATCGACGCTGCCTTGGCGCTTCGAGTAGGTCTTCGTCGCGCTGCGATACGTCTCGTCGTTCGAGGTCGTGAGGACCGGCCGGCTCCCGAGCGGCTTGCGCGTGACGGCGTGGCGTTCGCGACTCCGCGCGTCGTAGTCGACCCGCAACCGAACGATGGCGGCACCGGTACCGAGCGCCGCGTCGAGCGCGCTCTGCAGCGATGCTTCGAGCATGCCGGCGTCGCTCGCCGGCGGGCCGTTCGATGCCGCCGCGGCAGCGGTGCCGCCGAGGGCGAGGCCGCGGTCGTCGAGGATCGTCACGTGCTCGGGCGCGAGCCCGGCGACGGCGCCCGCGACGTAGTGCCGGATGCCGTCGACGGTCGCCGCCGGCAGCGTCGCGCCAGGCGCGAGCGCGAGCCGGACCGCCGCCGTCGCGCCGTGCGACGGATCGTCGGCGAACGTCCCGCGTTCGGCGGGCGCGATGATCACGCGCGCGTCGGCGACGCCCGGGAGGCCGCGCAGCCCGCTCGCGACGTCGCCCGCGAGGCCGTCGCGCTGCTGGGCCTCGAGCACCATCTGCGGCGTCAGCGGGCCCGCTTTCGCGAGCGCTTCGGCCGTACTCGCGAGATGACCGTGCGGCACCCCCGCGAGCGAGAGCCGGAGCAGCAGATCGCCCCGGCGCTGCGGATCGACCCGCACGTTCGTCTGGGTGGGCACGAAGGGGACGTTCCACTCCGAGAGCCGTTCGGCGACCTCGGCGAGCGCGTCGCTCGAGAGCGGTGCCGCGAAGAGCGGGACGCGCGAATCGCGCTGCAGGGCAACGGCGAAGACCGCCGCGCCGAGCGCGGCGAGCGCGAGCGCGCCGAGCAGCACCCGGATGCGCGGTGCGAGGGCAGCCCAGCGCGCGACGAGCGCCGCCACCTCAGATCTGCATCCCGAGGATCGTCGAGAGCGCCTGCGTCGCATGCGATGCGGCGGTGCTCGCGATCTGCACGGCGATATCGGCCTGCGCGCGCTCGAGCACCATCTCTTGAAGGCCGCCGCGACCGGCGATGAAGGCACGCTCGGCGCCGTCGGCGCGCTCGAGGGCGTGCGAGGCGCTCGCGAACGTGCTCCCGAGGGCGGCCGCGAAGCCGCCAGGTTCCGCGGCCGCCGCGGGAACGTCCGCCGCGGCATCCGCGGCATCCGCGGCACCGGGCGGTACGACGGGGCCGAGCGGGCTGACGGTCATTGGCCGCGTCCGAGGTCGATCGTGCGCTCAGCCAGCCGCTTGCCGAGATCGAACACGGCGGCGTTGCCCTCGTACGCGCGCTGCGCGGCGAGGACCGACACCATCTCGGTGACCGAGTCGACGTCGGCACCCGGCTGCGTCGCGGCGCCGAGATAGCGGATCGGCGCGCTCGCGGCGTCCTCGGTCGGCTCGGCGTCGGGATCGGGCGGCTCGAAGCCGGCGGGACCGTCGCCCGGCGGCGAGGCGTAGGCGAACCGCGGCACGAGCCGTGCGAAGCCGCCGGGGCCTTCGTTCGCCTGAGCCGCGGCGACGTTGCGGGCGGCGAGGTCGAGGGCGGCTCGCTGCGCGTCCATGCCTGCGGCGGCGGACCCGAGCACGTCGAACTCCGTCATTTCGCGGCGCCCTTGAGTTCTTCGAGCCGAGCGTGCAGCGCGCCGAGTACGGCATCGGCGAAGATTGCCTGGCGCGCGGCGCGGGCGAGCGTCGCCTGCGACGCGCCGCCGGACGCCTCGGTCGCGGCGCTACGGGCCGTGCCCGCCAATCGGTCGCGCGCGCCGCGCGCGGCGGAGACGAGTTCGCTCGGTATCGCTTCCATGCGCCGACGGTACGGCGGATCGATGACGGCCCCGTCGCGCGAGCGTGTCCGATTCATTAACGTCGCGGATCGTGCGGCCGAACACCTTAGGGTCCAATGCAGAGTTCCGATCGATTCGTCTTCGAGGCGGCGGAAGTCGCCGCAACCGAGCCCCGCGCTTCCTTCGGCACGAGCTTTCGCGAGGCGGTGACGATCGGCATCGTGACCCTTGACGCGGCGGGGAACGTCGCGACGTGCAACCGCGCGGCCGCCGCGATCTTCGGTGTCGCGGCGGCGACTCTCGCGGGCGCGCCTGTTGCCGCACTCGAGCGCTTCATGCGCGAGCTTGGCGAACTCGTCGTCATCTTCGAGCGCAGCGGCGGGTTGCAGTTGCGCGCGGAGGTCGAGGGTTGCGACGCCTCGGGCCGCGAGCTCGCCCTCGAGGTGCAGCTCGCGCCGCTCGACGACGACTCGGGCGGGCTCGCCATCCTCGTCGCCGACGTCACGCGTCACCGCCGGCTCGAGGCGACGCACGCGGCGCACGTCGACAAGGCGGAGCGCGTCGCCGCCTCGTTCTCCCGCTACCTGGCGCCGCACGTGCTCGCGTCGCTGCTCGCCGACCCGAGCTCGATCGCCCTCGGCGGCGAACGCCTACGCGCGACGACGCTTTTCGCCGACATCCGTGGCTTCACCGCGCTCGCCGCCCGCCTCCCGGCGGAGCGCGTCGTCGAGATCCTCAACGGCTATTTCCAGGCGGCCGTCGCGCTCGTCCACGAAAACGGCGGACTCCTCGATAAATTTTACGGCGACGGCTTGATGGCCGTCTTCGGGGCGCCTCGGCCGCAGCCCGACGACGCGGCGCGGGCGCTCGCGACCGCGCGCGCCTTACCCGGAGCGGTCGCCCTCGTCGCGCAACGGCTCGGCCAGCCGCTCCGGATCTCCGTCGGCTGCGCGACGGGCGACGTCGTCGCCGGCCACATCGGCGCGTTGCGCCGCATGGACTACACGGTCATCGGCGACTCGGTGAACCTCGCGAGCGGCCTGCAGGCCGCGGCACCCCCGGGCATGGTGTACTGCGACATCGCGACGTACGCCGCCGCGGGCACGACGAGCGCCGGAGCCCGCCGGATCGTCGCACGCGTGAAGGGCCGGGACGAACTCGTCCCGGCGTACGAGCTCGTGCCGCTCGCCCAGTCGACCGCGACCGGCTGATCGCTAGTGTGCTGACCCAGAAGTTCCTTGGGGAAGATCGCGAAGGATTTTTGGTCGGATCGAGGAGCGATGAGGGAGCAACGCCGTAGCGTTGTAACCGAAGAGCGACGACGAGCCGGCCGAAAAGACGAGCGAGATTTCGTAAGCGAACTTCTGGGTCAGCACACTAGGGGACGCGCTCGACCGGCCGCAGCCGGGCCGTCTCGTCGTCCGTGAAGACGCGCGATCGCGTCAGGAATCGGACGCCCTCGCCGCTCTCGAGTGAGAACATGCCACCGCGGCCCGGCACGACGTCGATGATGAGCTGCGTGTGCTGCCAGTAGTCGAACTGCGCCGCGCTCATGAAAAAGCCGGCGCCGCCGATCTCGCCGAGCCGGACGTCGGCATTGCCGAGCAAGAAGTCGCCGAGCGGATAGCACATCGGACTGCTACCGTCGCAGCAGCCGCCGGATTGATGAAACATGACGTCGCCGTGACGCGCCCGGAGGCGCTCGAGTAATTCGAGCGCCGCCGGGGTTGCGATCACGCGCGATGTTGCCGCAATGGCGGCCTGCGTGTCGACGGAAATCCTTAGAAGAAGCCGAGTGCTTTAGGACTGAAGCTCTGAAGCACGTTCTTCGTCTGCTGGTAGTGATCGAGCATCATCTTGTGGTTCTCGCGCCCGATACCCGACGCTTTGTAGCCGCCGAACGCCGCGTGCGCGGGATAGAGATGATAGCAATTGGTCCAGACGCGGCCCGCCTGGATGCCGCGACCCATGCGGTACGCCGTGTTTGCATCGCGCGTCCAGACGCCCGCACCGAGACCGTACAGCGTGTCGTTGGCAATCCGAAGCGCGTCGGCTTCGTCCTCGAACGTCGTGACCGAGAGGACCGGCCCGAAGATCTCCTCTTGGAAGATCCGCATCGAGTTCTTGCCCTCGAAGACGGTCGGCGTGACGTAGTAGCCGTCCTTGAACGCGCCGTCGAGCGTATTGCGTGTTCCGCCGGTGAGCACTTTCGCGCCCTCCTGCTTGCCAATATCGATGTACGACATGATCTTCTCGAGCTGCTCTTCGCTCGCCTGAGCACCGATCATCGTCTTCATATCCAGCGGATTGCCCTGGACGATCTTCTCGACGCGCGCGATCGCGCGCGCCATGAACGTATCGTAGATCGACTTCTGCACGAGCGCCCGCGAGGGGCACGTGCACACTTCGCCCTGGTTGAGAGCGAACATCGCGAAGCCCTCGAGCGCCTTGTCGAAGAAGTCGTCGTCCTGCTCCATCACGTCGGCGAAGAAGACGTTGGGCGACTTTCCGCCGAGCTCGAGCGTCACCGGGATGATGTTCTGCGAGGCGTACTGCATGATGAGGCGGCCGGTCGTCGTCTCGCCCGTGAACGCGATCTTCGCGATGCGCTTGTTCGAGGCCAGCGGCTTGCCGGCTTCGAGCCCGAAACCCTGGACGATGTTGAGGACGCCCGGCGGCAGCAGGTCGGCGATCATCTCGACCCAGACCATGATCGAGGCCGGCGTCTGCTCGGCGGGTTTGAGGACGACGCAGTTGCCGGCCGCGAGCGCGGGCGCGAGCTTCCACACGGCCATCAGGATCGGGAAATTCCACGGAATGATCTGCCCGACGACGCCGAGGGGCTCGTGGTAATGGAAAGCGACCGTGTCGTGGTCGATCTCGCTGATGCCGCCCTCTTGGGCGCGGATGCAGCCCGCGAAGTATCGGAAGTGATCGATCGCCAGCGGAATGTCGGCGAGCGTCGTCTCGCGGATCGGCTTGCCGTTGTCGATCGTCTCGGCGGTCGCGAGGACGGAAAGCTTCGCTTCCATACGATCGGCGATCGTGTTGAGGATGTTCGCGCGCTCGGCGACCGAGGTACGGCCCCAGCTCTCGCGCGCGGCGTGGGCGGCATCGAGCGCCTTCTCCACGTCCTCGGCGCTCGACCGTGCGACTTCCGTGAACGGCTGGCCGATCAGCGGGCTAACGTTGGGAAAATACTCGCCCTTGACGGGCGGCACGAACTTCCCGCCGATGAAGTTGTCGTAGCGCTTCTTGAACGGATTGTCGATCCCGAGCAAGCTCAGATCGATCTGCGGCTTGGTCTCAAGAGTGGCGGTCATCGGCGGTTCCTCCCGGCGAGTTCGAGTCGGTAGAGTTTCCGCGTTGCAATCCCTTTCCCTCGGCTTCCGCGTCGCGATGCAACTCACTTCCGCGCACTTCTGGGCTCGAACACGCGGAAAGGAGCCCTGCGGGGCTCCCTTTTGCGGGACGGGCGGCTCGAAGCTCCTAGCGCTTCGAGAACTGGAAGCGCTTACGCGCCCGCTTCCGGCCGTACTTCTTTGATTCTTTCTCCCGCGGATCGCGCGTCATCAGGCCATTCTTACGTAGCGGCGAGCGCATCGACTCGTCCATCTCGACGAGCGCACGCGCGATCCCGTGCCGAACCGCACCCGCCTGACCGGCGACGCCGCCGCCCTGCGTCTTGACGTGAACGTCAAAGCGCGACGACGTCTCGGTGATCTCCATCGCCTGGCGGACGATCTGCAGCAGGCTCGGTCGCGGAAAGTATTCCTCGACCGGGCGCTCGTTGATCGTGATGACGCCCTGGCCGAGGACGAGCTTGACGCGAGCGACGGCGCGCTTGCGACGGCCCGTCCCGCCGAACTGTTCGGAGGAATCCAAGCTACGCGAGCTCCTTCGGCTGCTGGGGGGCGTGGGGGTGGGCGGTTCCGGCGTAGACCTTGAGGCGGCCCAGCTGGACGTCGCGCATCCGATTGGTCGCGAGCATCCCGCGGACGGCGCGCTCGACGAGGCGCTCGGGATACTTGCGCTTGACGTCGATCGCCGTCTCGGTCCGCAGGCCGCCCGGGAAGCCACTGTGGCGATAGTAGACCTTCTGGGTCCACTTGTTGCCGCCGAGCTCGACCTTGTCGGCGTTGAGGACGATGACGTGATCGCCGTCGTCGGTGTGGGGCGTATACGTCGGCTTGCGCTTCCCCGAGAGGGCCTGCGCGATCCGGACCGCGAGCACGCCGAGCCGCTGGCCGGCGGCATCGACGACGTACCAGTCGTGCTGGGTCTCCTCGGTCTTCTGCTGATAGGTTCGCATCGCTAGGCCTTACGGAAAGCACGGGACGGGTCGTCCCGAGAACAACCGATGTAGTGTATCGGAGCCGTCCGGCCATGTCAACGGATCAGGGTCCGCCGGCGAGCCGGCTCAGCCCCGCCGCATCGACGATGAGGAGCCCGCGCAGACGCCCGCCACGGACGAGCCCGCGCCGCGCGAAGTCCGCGACGACGGACGAGCACGTCTCGCGCGTCGTTCCGGCGAGCCGCGCGAGATCTTCCTGCGAGAGCGGCACGTCGAGCTTGGTTCCGGCGGCGCCTGCCACCCCGAAATCCCGCGCGAGGTCGAGGAGGCTCGCGGCGATCCGGCCCTCGACGCCCGTGCGGCTGAGCTCCTCGAGGCGCCCCTCGAGCCGGCCGATCCGGCGGCCGACCGACGAGGCGAGCCGGACGTTGAGCTCGGGCTCGAGTGCCGCGCGCGCGTTCCAGGCATCGGGCGAGAGCAGCAGCACGTGCCCCGCCGCGAGCGCCTCGGCTCCCGTCTCCGCGGCGCGATCGCCGAAGACGGCGCTCGCGGCGAGGATGTCGCCACGCGAGGCGAGGCCGAGCGTCACGTCCCGGACGAACGCGGCGTTGCGGAAGATCCGGAAGAACCCGCCGACCACCACGACGACCGTGGGCCCATCCAGCGGCACGATCCCGCGCCGGGGGATCGCCTCGACCCGACCGTCGCCCGCGAGCCGATCGAGCTCGTCGGGTCCCAGGCCATGTCGCGGCGCGATCACAGGGACGGCTCGCTCGCCTCGCCAACGCGAGGCGCTTCTATGTTCGACGCGCCCGATGTCTTCGAGCTCTCGGAAGCGGAGATCGACACGTTGCCCTTCGGCCTCATCGCCGTCGACCCTGACGGGAACATCGAGCAGTACAACGCGTACGAGTCGCGGCTCGCGCGGCTCTCGAAGGAACGCGTCATCGGCCGGAACTTCTTCCTCGACGTCGCGCCCTGCACGGCGGTCCAGGAGTTCATGGGCCGTTTCCAGCGCTTCGTGAAAGAAGACGGCGACGGCGCGGAGTCATTCGACTACGTGTTCCCGTTCTCGTTCGGTCGGCAGCACGTCAACATCACGTTCATGCGCTCGAGCCGCACCCGCCAGATCAAGATCCTCGTCAACCGCTACGACGAGTAGCTCTCGAAGTCGTCGTAGACGACGTTGACGAGGCACAGGCCCTGCGGCGGCGCCGTGGGACCGGCGACGCGGCGATCGCGCGCGGCGAGCATCGCGGGGACGGCGCCGGGCTCCGTGCGGCCTGCGCCGACGTCGAGCAGCGTCCCCGTGAGGATGCGGACCATCCGGTGTAGGAAGCCGACGCCGGCGTAGCGCAGCTCGAGCCGCTCGCCCGCTCCGGCGATCTCGATCGCGTGGAGCGTGCGGATCGTGCCGCCGCGGTCGGGCAGAACGCCGCAGAACGTCACGAAGTCGTGCTGACCGACGAGCGGCGCGGCGGCCGCGCGCATCCGGTCGAGGTCGAGCGCGCGGTGCTCGTGATGCTCGAACCGCCGGCCGAACGCCGAGGGCGACCGCCGGTTGAGCACCTGGTACCGATAGTGCCGCGCGCGTGCGCTGTTGCGGGCCGAGAAGCCGTCCGGCGCGCGCACGGCGTCGCGCGCGCTGAGATCGGTCGGCAGCGACGTGTTGAGCGCGAGGGCGAGCCGCTCGACCGGGAACCGGTCGTGCGCGAGAAACGAGATCACCTGGCCCGAGGCATGCACGCCCGCGTCCGTGCGGCCGGCGACCGTGACCTTGACGGGCTCGTCGAAGAGCTTCGAGAGCGCGGCCTCGAGCTCGCCCGCGATCGTGCGCAGGCCCGGCTGGAATTGGAAGCCACAGAAATCGGTGCCGTCGTATTCCACGACGACGCGGTAGGTCGCGGGCATCGGCGCTCTCGCGTTCGGTACGCCGACCGGCCGTTCCCGATGCGACTACGGCAGCGAGCCGGCGATCTGCGCGAGCTCGCGCCGGTTCGAGATGCGCAGCTTGCGATAGACGTTGGCGATGTGGTTCTCGACCGTGCGCCGGCTCAGTGAGAGCGTGGCGGCGACGTCGGCGCTGGTCCGGCCGTCCACGACGCATGCGACGATCTCACGCTCGCGGGCGGTCAGCAAATCGAGGCGCGCGGGATCGAGCGGCATGCGACTGACATCAGTACCCCGCTTTCGGCCATTCGGCCGATCACCGTGTGGGCGCAATCGGCCGCTGCAGCGGGAAGAGGATCACCTCGCGGATCGACTCCTTGCCGGTGAGCAGCATGACGAGCCGATCCACGCCGATCCCGATTCCGGCCGTGGGCGGCAGCCCGTACTCGAGCGCCGCGACGAAATCCCAATCAGGCTGCGGGACCTCGTCGTCGCCCGCCGAGCGCTCGCGGATCTGCGCCTCGAAGCGCGCGCGCTGATCGATCGGATCGTTGAGCTCGGTGAAGGCGTTCGAGAGCTCGACGTGCGCGCCGAAGAGCTCGTACCGATCCGCGAGCTCGGGATCGTCCGGCTTGCGCTTGGCGAGCGGCGAGATGAGGACCGGCATGTCGTACACGAAGGTTGGGTCGACGAGATGCGGCTCGACGATCCGCTCGAAGAGCTTGTCGAGCGCCTGGCCGTGCGTCTTCGACGGCGGCAGGCCGCGCTTCGCGAGCTCGGCCGCGGCACCCGCGGGATCGAGCAGCGTTTCGCGCTCGAGCCCGCCGTGCTCGCGTAGCGCGTCGAAGTAGCGCACGCGCGCGAAGGGCCGGGCGAACGACAGCGTCTCGCCCGCGAACGTCACGGTATCGGTGCCGTGGACGAGCTCCACGAGTCGTGCGAAGAGCTCCTCGTTGAACGCCATCATCTCGGTGACGGACCAGTACGCCGCGTAGAGCTCGAGCATCGTGAACTCGGGATTGTGCGTCGTATCGATGCCCTCGTTGCGAAATATCCGGCCGATCTCGTAGACGCGCTCGAGCCCGCCGACGACGAGCCGCTTGAGGTTGAGCTCGGTCGCGATGCGCAAGTCGAGATCCACGTCGAGCGCGTTATGGTGCGTGCGGAACGGCCGCGCCGTCGCGCCGCCCGCGACGTGCAGCATGGTCGGCGTCTCGCACTCGATGAAGCCGCGCTCATCGCAGAAGCGCCGCATCTCCGAGACGATCTTCGCGCGCGTCACGAAGATCGCGCGGATCTCGTCGCTCGTGAGCAGGTCGACGTAGCGCTGCCGGTAGCGCTTCTCGACGTCCTGGAGGCCATGCCACTTGTCGGGGAGCGGCGCGAGCGACTTCGAGAGCAGCGTGGCGCTCGCGACGCGCAAAGTCACGTCGCCCTTCTTCGATTTAAACGGCGCGCCGGTCACGCCGATCACGTCGCCGAGATCGAGCGCGTCGAAGCGCGCGAACGCCTCGTCGCCGAGCGCGTCGGCGCGGACATAGAGCTGCAGCCGACCGGACCGGTCCCACAGGTCGGCCCAGATCGCGCCGCGGCCCATCTTCCGCGAGGCCATGAGCCGTCCGGCAACGCCGAACGTCTCGGCGCTCTGCGGATCGTCGGGTGAGGTCGCGGCGAAGCGCGCCACCACGTCCGCCGCATGGGCGGTCACGTCGTACCGCGTCTCGCGGAACGGATCGCGGCCGGCGGCGCGGAGCGACTCGAGCTTCGCGAGCCGCTCCGCGCGCAACCGCTCCTCTGTCGAGACGGCGACCCCGTCGTCGACAGTGCGAGCCGCGCGATCCGCCGTGTCGACGGTGCCGCGCGTCGGCGGTGTGGGCAGGTCGGGCGTGGGGTCGGACATCGCCGACCGAGGTACGTCGCCCGGCGCGAACGCGCCTACGAGGCCTTCTTCGCGACCTTCTTCTTCGTCGAGCCGATCGCGTCGATCTTATACGTCGTCGTGCCGCGCGGCGTGTTGACGGAGACCGTGTCGCCCTTCTTCTTGCCCATCAGCGAACTGCCGAGCGGCGATTCGTTGGAGAGCCGGCCGTTGACGGGATCGGCCTCGGTCGAGCCCACGATCATGAATTCGTGAGCGGTGCCGGCCTTCGTTTCCTTGATCTTAACGCTCGCGCCAAGGTGGACTTCGTCCTGGGCGAACTCGGAGGCATCGATGATGCGCGCGTTGCGGATCATCGCCTCGACTTTGAGAATGCGACCCTCGACGAAGGCCTGCTCCTGCTTGGCGTCCTCGTACTCCGCATTTTCGGAGATGTCGCCGAACTCTTTGGCGTGCCGGATCTTCTCGTTGACCTCGCGACGATGGACCGTCTTGAGTTCCTCGAGCTCTTCCTCGAGTTTGACGAGGCCCTCTTGGGTGAGCACCAGATCTCTATCGTTCACGACGCACTCCGATTATGTCGATCTACCCCGAGAACCCGGAGGCTCGCGCGGCACGAGGCCGCGTGGTTGGAGCAAGGATCGGACGATTCCCTGCTACCTTCCTGAATGGCCTTACGAGCCGGCCGACCGGACGCGGGCTTTGGCACCCTCGGTGCTTGCTCGAACGACGGACATCTCGCCGTCGCCGAGGACCCACATGTGACCGTCGGGACCGAGCGTCAATCCGCCACGCCCCCGGCAGGCGAACGACCGCACGCGACCCGTCGTCGCGTCGATCCGTCCGAGCCCGTCCATCGCCGTGTACCAGATCGCGTCGTTCGCGTCCGCAGCGATCCCATGGAGACGATGAGCTTCTGCGCATATTCGGTGATGACGCCTTGCGTCGTGATCCGGCCGATCTTTTGGGCCGCGAACATCGTGAACCACAGCGCTCCGCCTGGCCCGCGCGTAATCTGGCCGGGCTGCGAGCCCGGCGTCGAGATGTCGAACTTCGTGAACGTTCCGTCTTTGGGATCGACACGATAGATCGCGTTATGTCCGAGCGAGGTCACCCAGACGGAGCCGTCGTGCGCGACGGCGATGCCCTCGTTCGGCGACGCCGGCGAGCCGCCGATGACCGGCGCGTTGTAGTACGTCGCCGTACCATCCGACGTCATGACCCCGACTTTATTTGCGACGGGATCGTCGAACCAAATCCGCCCGTCGGGCGCCGCGGCGATCGCCGTCGCGGAAAATACCTGGCGCGGGCAACGCATACTCGACGGGCTTACCGCCGCCGGGCGGAATGCGGCCGAGCGTCGCGGGTTTATCCTTGCTATACCAGACCGCGCCGTCGGGAGCGACCGTGATGCCGTAGAGCGATTCCGAATCGGAACTCTTCGCCGGGACGATCGAGGTGATCGCGTGACTGCGCGTCATCCGGATGATCCGTTATCGCTGCGATCGGGAAACCAAACCGAGCCGTCCTTGCCGGTCGCCATGCGTTCCGATAGATAGTGCGGCATCACGAACGGATCACAGCGATAGTCCGGCTGCGCCTGCGCGACGACGGCGACCGGCACGACGCCGAGTGCGGTGCCCGCGATCGCCACCGCGACGGCGCGGCCGATCGCACGCGTGTCGACGCCGCGATGGGCGGAAGATCGGCGACTCATCATCACGGGCTCCCTCAATAAAGGACGAGCACAAACGTCGCTCGTACGCCATGCAACGCGCCCCGGCCGCTTTCGCAGCCTACCGGCCTTCTCCGTTCGGGTTCGCGAACCAACCGGTCGGTTCGACCGCGAGGTTGACGTTGATCTGCTTGATCTCGGTATAGGCGTCGTAGCCGTACGTCCCGAGTTCACGGCCGATACCCGACCGTTTGTAGCCGCCCCACGGCGCTTCGTTGTAGGTTGGATGATAGGCGTTGATCCACGTGATGCCGGCACGCAGCTTGCGCACGACGCGCTGTGCGCGCGCGCCGTCGCTCGTGAACACCGCGCCCGCGAGGCCGAAGTCGCTGTCGTTGGCAAGCGCGACCGCCGTCGCTTCATCGGTAAACGTCGCGACGGCGAGAACCGGTCCGAAAATTTCTTCGCGCCAGATCCGCATCGCCGGCTCGACGTTCGCGAAGATCGTCGGCTCGAGATAGATGCCCTCCGGCGAACCCGCGACGGCCGCGCGGCCGCCACCGCACAGGAGCGTCGCACCCTCCTCGCGACCGAGCGCGATGTAACGCTCGACGCGCTCGCGCTGCACCGCACTCACGAGCGGGCCCATCTCCGTTACGGGATCGAGCCCGTCGCCGACGACGATCGCCTTCGCGCGACGCACGAGTTCCGTGAGGAAGCGGTCGGCGATCGCATCCTCGAGCAGTAAGCGCGAGCCGGCGCTGCACACTTGCCCGGCGTTCGCGAAGATGCCGAAGAGCGCGTAATCGACGGCCGTCGCGAAATCGGCGTCGGCGAAGACGATGTTGGGGGATTTCCCGCCGAGTTCGAGCGAGATCTTCTTCACGTTGCCCGCAGCAGCGCGCATGATCGTCTGACCCGTCGCGACGCTGCCGGTGAAGGCGATCTTATCGACGAGTTCGCTCTCGGCGAGCGCGGCGCCGACGACGGGACCGGCGCCCGGCAACACGGCGAACGTGCCGTCCGGGAAGCCGCATTCGCGCACGAGCCGCGCGAGCCAGAGCGCCGAAAGCGGCGTGAACTCCGAGGGCTTGAGGACGCAAACGTTGCCGGCCGCGAGTGCGGGCGCGATCTTCCAGATCGCCATGAGCAGCGGATAATTCCACGGTACGACGAGCCCGCAGACGCCGATCGGCTCGCGGACCGTGAAGCTGAGCGACGGCGCCGGGACGTCGTAGGTCTGACCGTGCGGCTTCGTCGCGAGGCCCGCGTAATACCGCACGCAGCCCGCGGCATCGGCGACGTCGTATTCGGCCTCGCGCAGCGGTTTGCCGCAGCCGAGCGTCTCGAGCAGCGCGAGTTCACCCGCATCGCGGTCGATGGCGTCGGCAAGCGCAAGCAGAAGCCGCGCGCGCTCGGCCGCGGGCGTCTCCGCCCACGAGCCGGTGTCGAACGCGGCGCGCGCGAGCAAGATCGCGCGCTCCGTATCGGCGAGCGTCGCCTCTGCGACGCGGAGCAATTCGCGACCGGTCCCCGGATCGACGAGCGCACGCGTGCCGCCGTCCGATGCGGCCGCGAACGCACCGTCCATGAAAAGCAACGCGGCGCCATCGGGACCGCGCTCGAGACGATCGAACACGGCCGCCGCACGCGTCGCGCGATCGGCATTGAGACGAACGGGTTCGGAGTGGTCGGCCGGTTCGGCGTGCATCATGATCGCGGACTCCTACTTTGGCATCGCTACGGTGCCATAGCGATCGACGTGAGGTGCGGCCGACACGTCGTGCGGTCGGCGCCGTGTGCCCTCGAGTGCGGCGTCATGCCGAAAGCCGGACGCGCCGCTGCGGCATCGCCTCGAGCGCGCCCCGGAGCGCGGCGAAGACGAGGTCGCACTGCGCGTGCGAAATCGTCAGCGGCGGCTCGACTCGGAGCACGCGCGCGTTGACGAGCGTGCCCGCGACCAGTACGCCGCGCTCGAAGAGGCCCTTGGCCACGGCGTAGCCGAGATCATCGTCGCCGAACTCCATCGCGACGAGCAAACCCTTGCCGCGGACGTTAACGAGCACGTCTTCGTAGCCGTGCGCCGCGCGCCGCAAGCCTTCGACCATGTACGTGCCGAGTTCGGCCGCGCGCTCCGGCAGCCGCTCTTCGATGAGGACGTCGATCGTCGCGAGCGCGGCGGCGCACGCGAGCGGGTTCCCGCCGAACGTCGTCGTGTGGAGGAACGGGTTCTCGAAGAGCCGTGAGAAAACGGCCTCCGTCGCGACGACCGCGCCCGCCGGGATCACGCCGCCGCCGAAGGCCTTCGCCAGACACATGATGTCGGGCACGACGCCCCAATGCTCGCAGGCGAACATCTTCCCCGTGCGGCCCATGCCCGTCTGGACCTCATCGAGAATCAGTAAGGCGCCGTAGCGATCGCAGAGTTCGCGCACCGCGGGCAAGTAATTGTCGCTCGGAATATTCACGCCGCCTTCGCCCTGAATCGGCTCGAGCAGCACGGCACCCACGTCGTCGCCCGTCGCACGGCTCGCGAGGAACACGTCTTCGATCGCCGGGACGTCGTCGAAGGGCACGTGCTGGAACCCCGCGAGCATGCGTCCGAACGGCACGCGGAACGCGGCCTTGCCGCTCGCCGAGAGAGCGCCGAAACTCTTGCCGTGGAAGCCGCGCGTCGCGACGACGATCTTGGGCTTGAGCGGATCGTAGAGGCGCGCGAGTTTGAGCGCCGCTTCCACAGACTCCGTGCCGCTATTGGTGAAGAACGAGTACTTCAGATCGCCCGGCGTGAGCATCGCGAGCGTCTTGGCGAGCATCGCACGGAGCGGATCGAGGAGATCCTGCGTGTGCAGCGCCTGCCGCTCGAGCTGCGCGCGCACGGCGCCGACGATCTTGGGGTGGCGGTGGCCCGCATTGAAGATGCCGAACCCGCCGAGGCAATCGAGATACTCGCGGCCCTCGATGTCCGTGAATGTGCAGCCGCCGTCGGACCACTCGATCGCGGCCGCCGAGGCACCCGCAGCGACCGTCTTGCGATATTCGAGAAAGCCCGGATTAACGTACTCGCGGAAGCCGCCGAGCGTCTCGGCCGTTATCCAAGCCGCTTGCTCGCGATCGATCGTGGGGGTGTGGATGAGATCTAGGACGCGTTGCGTATAGGCGCGGACGTCGGCGTGTGACCGGTCAAGAATTTTAGGCCTCGCTCGGTGGAACGGAGCATTAGCCGGCGAGCACGCGGTCGCAGGCGCGATCGAGCGCGGCGAACCCGCGCGCGAGCTCGTCGTCCGTAGCGACGAGCGGGACGAGGATCCGGAGCGCGGCCGCTCCGGGCCCGGCGGTGAGGGCCACGAGGCCCTCGTCGAACGCCGCCGCGACGATGCGCGCGGCGGTACTCGGCGCGCCGGGCACCGTGCTTGGGGAAAATTCGATGGCAAGCATCGGCCCGAGACCGCGCACGTCGCGCACGTCCGCGGGATAGCGGGCGGCGAGCGCGTCGAGCCGTGCGCGGATGACGCCCCCGAGCACGACGGCACGGGCGAGCACGCCCTCGCGCTCGTAGACGTCGAGGGTCGCGAGCGCGGCGGCGCATGCGACCGGATTCCCCGCGAACGTGCCGCCGAGGCCGCCCGGGTCCGGAGCATCGACGATCGCGGCGCGGCCGACGACGCCCGAGAGCGGCAACCCGGCCGCGATGCTCTTCGCGAACGTGATGAGATCCGGCACGACGCCCGCCTGCTCGATCGCGAAGAACGTGCCGGTGCGGCCGAACCCTGTCTGGATCTCGTCGGCGACGAGGACGATGCCGGACCGGTCGCAGCGGTCGCGCAGTCCACGCCAAAAGGCTGCGGGCGCCGGGACAAACCCGCCTTCGCCGAGCACCGGCTCCATCACGATCGCCGCGACGTCGCTCGCGGCGATGCGCGTCGCGAAGAGCTCGTCGAGCGCCGCGAGCGCGCGCTCCGTGGGCCAGCCCGCGCGCGCGTCCGGGTAGGGCGCCGTGTGCACGTCGGAGGGATAGGGTCCGAAGCGCTGCTTGTACGGCGCGACCTTATTCGTCATCGCGAGCGCGAGCAACGTGCGGCCGTGGTAGCCGTACGCGAACGTCACGACACCCGGCCGGCCCGTCGCGTTGCGGGCGATCTTCACGGCGTTCTCGACCGCTTCGGCGCCCGTCGTCAGGAAGAGCGCCTTTTTCGAAAAGTCGCCGGGCGCGAGCGCGCAGAGCCGCTCGGCGAGCGCCACATACCCCTCGTACATGCCGACTTGGAAGCACGTGTGCGTGAACGCGTCGATCTGCGCGTGCATCGCCGCGAGCACGGCCGGATGCGCGTGACCGACGTTCTGCGTGCCGATGCCGCCCGCGAAATCAACGTACTCGCGACCATCGACGTCCCAGAGCCGCGCACCCTCTGCGCGCGCCACGAAAAGCGGGAACGCCGCCGAGACGCCGCGTGCGACCGCGCGCTCGCGCCGCTCGGCGAGCTCGTCCGTTCGCGTTCGGGTCGTCTGCACGGTCGGGCCGCCTCCCTCGCTCAGTCCCTTCACCTACGCCTCACGACGAACGTCCGCCTTCGGCATGCGATGCGCCAAGTGTCGTAGCGAGCACGCCCCGGCGGGCCGAAAGGTAGCCGTGCATCACAATCGGCGGACGAGAGACCTGCCGACGTACCGCTCCGCCGACGATGTTCAGCAGCAGTGTCATCAGCGGCGAGGACGACGACGTGGTAGCGACCGAAACGACGATGGCGCGGGCGATCACGCCGACCGAACGACACGCATTCGCACGTGACGGCTACGTCGTCCTCCGCAGGTTCTACACGGAAGACGATATCGCGCGGCTCAACGCGGCGCTGGCCGCGGCGCCCCTGCCGACGGTGGACGAGGTCGGCCGGCAGCTTGCGCGCGACTCGTTCATCTGGCGGCGCTCGCCCGACGTTGCGAGCTTCGCGTGCGATCCCTTGCTCGGCGAGGCCGCGGCGGCGCTGCTCGGGGTCGGCGGCGTCCGGCTCATCCACGACGTGCTCCTCGAGAAATCCCGGGCGCACGTCCCGACCGAGTGGCACCGCGATCGTGACTTCTGGTCGATGACGAGCGGCGGCGCGATCACGATGTGGATACCGCTGGGGCCGACGCCTCGAAGCATGGGGCCGCTCCGGTACGCACGCCGCTCGCACCTCGCACGCTCGACCGCGCCGCTGCGCCGGATCTTCAAGCTCGCGATCCCCGCGCGATTCGCGGTCGCGTCGTACGATCTCGCCGTCGGCGACGTGGTCGCCCATCATTACGAAACGCTCCACAGCGCCGGCCGGAACCGCACGGAGACGACGCGCCGCGCCTTCGCGATCCATTTCATGGATGCCGACGCCACCTTCGTCGAGTCGTCGGGTGCGGGCCACCGCGAACATGCGGCGCGCTGCGACTGGAATCTCATCGCCGACGGCGCGCACTTCCCCAATGAGATCGCGCCGCTCGTCTTCCTCGCTCGGTCCGCTTCGAAACCGGTCGCGCTTTCCGAATCGTGCAGCTGAATCGGCCAACGATTCGGGCGTTTCCCTCGTTCGAATGGCATCCAGGGTCTCGGAGGCTCGTAACAGCCTACGGCTGCTTACGTACCATGCATAGCATAAAGCGGTGAAAGTATTCGCTGCAGTCCCGACAAATCGGAGCACGGTGGGCGTGTCGGGTTGCACAATCTGGATGTTCTGGCGCTGAACCCACTATTTTAGTATCTAAGGCGCGTCTGATATTACGGGCCACGCTTTGTTACTTCGGGTCGACCGGTGCGTTGAGCATTCGCAGATCGCGGGACGCCGCATCGAGCCGAGCGACGATCAACGCAACAATTGAAACCCCAGATACGGCCATCACGGTGACGAATCCGGCGGCAACGAGTAAGCCGATTGCAGTCATGCTTGCGGCAACAATGCTTACGATCGGCAGTCTAAGCAGGACGTTACCGCCGAGCGTCTCAGCGACGCTTCCCGCGTGGCCGAACGCTACTGCCTGCTCGGTGAATTCCATTGCTATCAGTATCGTAAGACCGGCGGATACGACGAGTCCCATCGCGGGTGCTGGGCGAATCCGTCGCACCTCTTGTGCCAGCGCCTCTACGCCGTTGATTGCGCTCCCGGCGCGCGGACCCCATGGGCCGCGATGCTCAGAAGTATGCCGGTCAAAAGCATCGGGGCGAAGAGGACGATCGGCACAGTTGCCACGCGCGCGCGCTACATAGACGTCGGCGTGTAAACCAGCTCGCGGCCAAGCCAGGCGCCGGCTCGATCGATGAGCACGTGCGCGCAAGACGCGGTTATCAGCGACGCGAGTAGCCAAATAGATCCGCTCAGCGAGCGATCGTAGCTTCCGGATCTCTTCACGGCTATTGCCGACCCCGATCGCTCACGAAGCCACAAGCGGCGTGGCGTTTCGCATGGAAAACATCGCGTAACGATGCTGAAGCGGCAGTGCCTGAGAATGGAAACTGCTCACGAACGATGGTCGATAGCGATCGCCGCCGGATGCCGCCGGAGCGCGTCGGGCCGAGGCCTCCATGTTCGAACGAGGTCGGCGAGCGCGATCGCGGCTTTGATCATCATGGCGCCCTTTCCGTCTAATCAATAGGGCTTAACAGAACCGCTTTCCCGATCATCCTCCCCTCCTTGCTGAGCTCGATCAGTCTAAGGAGTCCTTCCAGACTAAATTCCGCAGTATGGCTTACATGCACTTTGATCTGGCCCGCTCTCACGAAGTCGTCAACCTGCTCGAGCAACTGGTGAGAAGCGTCGAGGAACACCGGAATATAATCGATCCGGTTACCCCCGTATGAGCGGATTTTGCGACCGAGGAACGTCACGAGCAAAGATATAGCTGAGCTCACGGTGACCTTCCCGTCCTCATCTCGCGAGATAGTTGCGAATTTTCCTCTAG